>Ga0181530_10000649_pt1 | contig 44866 bp, 32 predicted proteins | sample PEATcosm2014_Bin_42_FD_119769 | JGI IMG/M metagenome (GOLD analysis project Ga0181530, IMG submission 119769) | Peatland microbial communities from MTU Mesocosm Facility, Houghton, MI, USA - PEATcosm2014_Bin10_60_metaG | ecosystem: Environmental > Terrestrial > Soil > Wetlands > Peat | place...
CATCTCCTGCCTTGGCTCCATCGCTACAACTGGCATCGTCCCCACACCGCCTTGAAGAACAAAACTCCTATCTCCAGACTCCCTCTAAGCGAGGACGACCTGTTGAGACTCCACAGCTAGACCCACGCCTGCCCGGCCGCACCGGCCCCATTTGCCGGTTCGATGAATTGATGAGCCTGCTGTGCCGGGTGTCTCAATGCCAAGATGCTCATGGCGGTAAGAGCCCGGGGCGGCGTTGCCGGCGCGTAGTTCCGAGGCCCCCGCCTAGAAGGCGATCCCGGCCGCCTCCGCAAGGCGACGGCGGACAATGCGAGCCGTCGCCCTGGGCGCAACGCCCTGGACGGGAGATCATGGGACGCTTGGGTTGCCAACGGCATTGTTCAGGTCATTCCCCCCAATGCTGGCTCACGTTGGCTCCGTCGCGGGGATGGATCTCGCGGAAGACGAGGGTGGAGAGCAGTGTCATGGCGCCCAGGGTTAGGAGGGCGCGGTGGATGCCGGAGATCATCTGGGAGGAGCTGGCGTGGAAGCGGTCGGGGATGAAGAAAGCGGTGATGAGGGAGCCGGCGGCGACCCCGAAGCTCAGGGAGAGCTGCTGCATGGTGCTGGCGATGCTGCTGCCCATGCTGGTATCCTCCTCGGAGAGGTCGGCGTAGACAATCGTGTTGATTGCGGTGAACTGGAGGGAGGAGAAACAACCGTAGCCGAAGGCCTGGACAGCGATTAGCCAGACTGGCGTGCCGGCACCGATGGTGGAGAAGATCGCGATGGAGAGCCCGATCATGATCGTGTTGGATACGAGCACCCGGCGGTAGCCGAAGCGGGTGATGATTCTCGGCATGGCCATCTTGAGACTCATGGCCGCCAGCGGCTGGGGCATGATGAGGAGCCCGGACTGCACCGGCGTGTAGCCGAGCCCGACTTGGTAGAGGAGCGGCAGGAGGAAGGGCACGCCCCCCACGCCGAGCCGGGTGACGAGTCCGCCGATGACGGACGAGCGAAAGGTCCGGATGCGGAAAAGGCCCAAGCGCAGGAGGGGGCGGGGAAGAGTCAGCGAATGGCGCCAATAGGCGAAGAGCAGCAAGAAAGAGAGGGCGAGGAAACTGATGATCTCGGCTGGGCCGAGGGTATTCTCGCCGAAGATCTCCAGGACGTAGGAAAAAAGGGCGATCCCGGAGCCGAAAAGGATCAGTCCGATGAAGTCGAGGGGATCGACCCGCTCGGTCCGATAGTCGGGCATGAAGCGATAGACGAGATAAAGGCCGAGAAAGCCGATCGGGAGGTTGACGAAGAATATCATCCGCCAGTGGAAGTAGCTGACGATCAGGCCTCCAGCCAAGGGGCCGAGCATGGGGCCGATCAGGGCGGGGACGGAAAAAAAGCTGATCGCGCGGACCAGTTCCGACTTGGCAAAGGTCCTGACCAAGGTCAGCCGCCCGACCGGCACCATCATGGCGCCGCCGCATCCCTGGAGGATGCGCGCGGCGACGAGAAAGGACATCCGGGTCGAGATCCCGCAGAGAAAAGAGCCCAACATGAAGAGGCCGATGGCGGAGGAGAACACCTTGCGGGAGCCGAATCGGTCTGCCACCCAGCCACTGATGGGAATGAAGACGGCGAGGCTCAGCATGTAGCTCGTCAGGGCCGATTTCATGCTGAGGGGAGCCACGTGGAGGGCGGCGGCGATCGTCGGAACCGCCGTGTTCAGGATCGTCGCATCGAGCGATTCCATGAAGAAGGCCACCGCGACGAGCCAGGGCAGCAGTCGCTTGACCGTGGCGGTGGGCGCGGGCGGGGACATGGCCTTGTCTTACTTCGTTAAGTTGAAAATGTCCCCTACAAGATTTCCCTCGGCACGAGCCGCAAACGCCCAACGCCTGGTCTCTTGTGCCGCCCGGTCGGCATAGAGTGCCAGCAGGACGACGACGCCGGCCACCCATGGCCCATATGTCTACCCCGCGAGCTCATGGGAACAGCTTAGGTGCCGTTAGGATGTCGCAAACAGATCAAAAATCCATATCCTAGTGAACGTCCAGAAAACGCGTTTACGCCCTTCCGGATAAGCTCCTGTTGGATGCCAAAACCGGACCGGTTGTGTTGGTCTCTGACCGCGGTCTTGTCCGCCTTTGTGAAACGCTGCACGCTCTTGGAGGGGACCAACCAGCCCCGGGGAGCCGAGGGCGTCGGAGTCCCCGGCGGACGCCATCTGCGCGCCGGGATCGCCTTCGAGAGGGAGGCCTCCCTGGCGGAAGCTCGGGGGCGCGTCGCCTTCCCGCCCCCGTCGTCGGGCGCTGCGGTGGAGCCGATCGGTCCGAAAGCCAGCCGGTCCGTCGGGAGGCATTATGAGGGCGGTCGATCGTTCGCCAAATTCAACCCGACCGCGCTGAATAGCGCGGCCTCCTACGCCTCATCGAACCGGCATCAGGGGCGGCAGGCCTGCGGCCTAGCGGTTTAGGCCTTGGCAATGGTTTCTGAGGCAAAGGGCGAGCGCCAGATTCATGCAGCAGGGTCCAACCTTCTATCGATTGCGGACGTGATGCAATGAATCGGTCGTGACGCCGGGATGAACGTAATTGGTGCTGTGCGGACTTATTGCAGCAGCGTGTCTTCCGGCGGCGGGTGGCTCCACCGATTTGCCCCGGGCGCTATCTACCTCGCCAGTTTTTCCGTGCTGCGCGTGCAGTTCGCGTTCGGCTTGCAGCCAATGCGCCGTCTCGTTGCCGTCCCGCCGACCGGTTTCTTCCCAAATCTGATAGGCACGCCGAGCGATGTCTTCGTGACTGATTGAAGAAGTTGGGTTCATGCCTCAAAGCTTAACGCGCAAACGCCATTACACAACCGGCGCGCGTCGACAGTGCGCGAGATTCGAGCGGCGCAAGGCCGCTCTACCTCGGCTCGGCGCTTCCACGCCAGATCCGTTCTCAGAGTTGGCTGACATGGGTGGGATTCGACAACGGCTTCGTCGGTCAATGAATCCGATCCGCGACGGGGTTTTAGCCAACCACGGGAGGACTGTGCGGTGCCGGTCAGGGCGGAGGCTAAGTCCCAGCCTCCACCCTTCGCGGGCAGGATTGTCCCTCACTGCACAGTCAAGTGCACCGGGTTGTAGCCCTCGCTTGCAATGACGACACTCTCCCCGGAGGCCAGCTTTTCGACATTCACCGTCGCGCCAACCTCTATGATATTGGACTGCGTGCGCGTTTTCCCCGCCCCGGTGACGGTTACATCCACCTTCAACGGCTGGGGGTTAAGATTGTTGATGCGTAGCGTGTAGCCGTTGTGCGTCGAGAAGCTGCTGCCCCAGCTGCTGCTTTCGAACGAGGTCGTGACCGGCATAATGCGCGCCTTGAGGACCATGGGCTGAAGCTTGGCAAGGTCGCTCTCCGCCTTTTGCAGTCGCGACTGCAAGTCCAACGACTGACTCTTTGCCTGATCGAGCTGCGTTTGTAGCTGGGACGATCCGGCAGCGGCCTGGTTCAGCTGGTTCTGCAAGTCAGCCGACTGGGCCTTGGCCTTCACCAGCTGCTCCTGCAGCTCTGCGGACCGGGCCTTGTCGGCCTTGGCCTTGTCGAGCTGCGATTTCAGATCCGCCTGCTGGCTCTTGGCCTTGTCGAGCTGCGTCTGCAGTTCGGTCGAGGCCGCCTTGGCCTTGTCGAGCTGCGTCTGCAGCTCGGCCGAAGCGGCCTTGGCATTGCCGAGCTCGGTTTGTGCCTGAGCGGTTTCGGCCTTGGCGTTGGCCAACTGCGCTTGGGAATCGGGGAGCTGGGCGTTCAGGTTGTGAACCCTGACGCCGAGGACGATGATAACAATTGCGAGGACGAGGCAGGCCGCGAGAAGCCCAATGAGAGCTCCCGCTGGTTTGCTCTTTTCCTGACGAGGGGATGTTGCATCATTCATGGTGATTTTGATAGCTAGAGAATCAACTACAGCAAAAGCTCACTGTTTTCGCTCCGAAAAACACGCTTTTTAGTAAGGTGAACACCCCAGGCCCGCTCGAGTCCCCCGCTGCTGTCCCGAGCTCTCGCCCATTCCAGGCCGAAGTCACTTGAGCCCCAACTTAGAGGGCTGTTCCCCATCCGAAATGCCGCGTGGATTTTCACGCGCCGCGGCGCGCCTTCGCGAGCCCGCTTGCTGCCGGCGGAGTTTCCGGGTTGGCACGCGTCAAACTCGCCGGGCATAGCGAATTAAGGAAGAGAGAAGTTCTGGCCAAAGCGGCTCTCGAAATTCACCTGCCGGAATTGTCCCAATTGACAGTGGCAGAACAGGTTTGCCCAAGGCTGTTTCAAGCTGGGAAAGCATCGAAATGGTGCCCAGGGGGGCCCTCCTGCAGAGGAGAGCCAACAAAGGCCAACGGATCCCACACCCTTTGTGCCGATCAGACTACCTGACGAATGCGGCTCGTGAAAAGCGGAGGCAGCCGACCCGTTCCCAATGATTCGAGAGTCCGGATGGGAGTTCTGGGCGATAGCTCTGATGCCATCCGTCGCAACCCGCGCCTCCGGTGAACCCGTTCACCTGCGCTCGCACATCAGGATCACTTCCTCGATCCCGTTCGTGTCAATCAGCCCCGGAGACAACCGAAGCCGCCTCTGAAACAGCAAGCCTATCGGGGCGATGAAGCCATTGTACCAGCGCATCGCTGTCTCCCGGTGATGGATGAGCCAGTGCATCCCATGCTTCACAAGCCTGGGGTTGGAAGGCTGCATCCCAAACGGGGCGCTACTTTCGATTTCAAAATGATGGGACCTGAGTTGCTCGACAAGCTCCTTTGGTTCGTACCGCCTCGCATGCCCGACCAACACGTCGAAGTCTGTCCAGAGCGCCGCGTGTATGGGGACCGAAAGGATAAGGCGCCCGCCTTTTTTCAGCACACGGCTTAGCTCCCTAAAGCCGCCCAGATCGTCGTCGACATGTTCGATGACATCGAATGCGCAGACCAGATCGAACTGCTTGTCTGCAAACGGAAGAGCGGCGATTGCGCCGTCCGTTGCAAGCCCACCCTCTACTTTCAGGCGCGCGATGACCGGCGGACTGATGTCGATAAAATGGGTGCCGATGATCGGCAAACGTGGCCGAAGGCCCGGCCCGACTTCAAGACGGGACGGTGATCTGGAGGCCAAATCCGATAGAAGGGGCCACGTATTGAATCGCTCGGGACGTACCAGCCGGCTATGTGACCAGAGGGCATCGTAGAACCGTTGGTTAACCAGCACCAGATCTCGGGCTGTCATCGGATCCTTTATATTAATGCAGGTGGGTTCAGCGTCTCGGTCGCCGGCTTTCTGTCTGGGGCCATCGCCAGGCGGTAGTTGTTTTGAAACAGGTCCAGGGAGGGAAACAAATCAAGGGGCCTCGATCCTTCGCCGGTCCCCGATTAGGGTTTCCCCCAACCCCGCCCGGAGACAAGCCCCTTGTTCTTGTTCATGGCATTGATAAGAGCTCGGGATCCGTCATCGGCAACGATCTGCCGACTTATGGCGGTCTAGGCGCCTGAACGCCGCGGGCACACCCGAGAGCTGCTTCTGAATAGTACAGTCCTTTCCTCTCTCGCGTCAGAATATGAATACCCACTGGGAGATCTAGGACGCTCTTGCACTCGCCAAGGTCATCGCACTCAAGCTCGGCGGTCCGCATATCCGTCCATGGCTGCATGATCACCTGCCCGGTGGTCATGACCGAGTTGCACCGGCTGCCCATGTCAGAAAGTCATGACCAACGTTGTTGTGCTTAGGGCGGCTGATCTCCGTCCAGGAGATACAATGGCAAACATCCTAGAATGCGATCCGCCCTGCGGCCTCAGCCTCCTGGTGCCCCCGGTACGGGAATTGCCGATCAGATGGTGATCAAACCAGTTGCGAGGCGCCGCTTCATTTCCGGGAAGCTGATCAACTCCCGGTTTTGCTCGTCCCAGACGCGCAAGGGGATGCAGTGCAAGCTTCCGATCATGGTAAGACGCGTCACCTGGTGGAAGAGCGGGTTTTCCTCGTGGCAGCGTTGCAGCATGTAATTCGGGATTCCTGCGCTGAGGTGATGGACGTGATGGAAGCCGATGTTGCCCGTGATCCAGCGGAAGACCGCGGGGAGGTGGAAGTAGGATGATCCCAGCAGGGCAACCTCGTCGTAGCGCCACTCGTTCGTGCGTCGCCAATAGACCCCCTTGAATTGGTGCTGCACATAAAAGAGCCACATGCCCGCCGCGGAGCCGAACACGATGATAGGCAGTTGGATCATGAGGTAGGCCTTCCACCCCATGAAACAGCACAGGATCGCGGCCACCCCAGCGATCCCGAGGTTGGTGAGGTGGACGCTGCGGCGCTCCTTCATGTCCGCGCGCTTGCTGGGGAACCGGTTAATGACGATGAAGACGAACGGCGCACCGAAGAGGAGAAGGGTCAGCGGATTTCGTTCCAGCCGGTACTTGAAGCGGGCCCATGGGGAGGCGCCGAGGTACTCCCGCGCCGTGAGTGTCGGGATGTCGCCGACCCCGCGTTTGTCCAGATTTCCTGCCGAAGCGTGATGGATATTGTGTTCATCCCACCAAAGATCACAGGGCTCGAACACCAGCACGCCGAGGAAGTAACCCAGGACGGCGTTGGCCTTGCGCGAGGCGTAAAACGAGCGGTGGCCGCAGTCGTGGAACAGGATGAAGAGCCACACCATGAATCCGGCTGCCACCGCCGCCAGGGCGAGGGTGAGCCAATAGCTGACCCGAAGGCTGAAATATAACGCGACCCACAATATTGCGTACGGAACGAGCGTATCCGCCAATTGCCAATTCGCCCGCCAGCGCTCCGAATGCTCATAGGGGGCGACAACCTTCCTCCACTCTGCCCTGCCCTGCTGGCCGCCGGCCGCCGGCGTCGCCGCCATCGGCGGTGGCATTCTGCCCCCCAGCCCTTCGTCAGCTTTCATGCGCCCTCTGTTTCTACCTTGCCCAGTTTATCACGCCCACGCGCGGCGGGCTCCGCATTCCTTGCCAAATCCGCAGCGCTCTTTACCCGTCGCTCGTGCGTCTTCACGCAAAATGGGCCGCGGTCATCGCCTCGACATAAAGCAGGCTGCAAGAACGGGCTTGGGCGGCCGTTTTCCCCGAACCAGGTCACCCTGTCATGGATACGGCGGATGAAAACAGGCCTTTTTCAGCGACCGGTTGAATCGTGACCTGAAGACTTTCTGCGCTCAAGTTCTGCAATGGCCTGGGCACCCAGTAGAATGATAACGGCGATCGCCTCCATGCTGATCAGGGCCACCACTGACGTCGCAAAAGAACCGTAGATCAAATTCACCGAAGAGACGACCGAGTAATACCAGACTAACACCCGGCGGGTGATCTCCCATAAAACCGTCGCGATCATTCCGCCCATCAGGGCGTGCCGGAACGTGATCCGTACCAAGGGCATGACCAGGTAGAAGGAAGTAAGCAACAACACCTCGCCAAATATCCCGAGTAGATACAGGGCAAAGAAGAACGGGCCCTGCAGGCTGAGAGCCCATCCAAAGATGACTAACTGCCGACCGCTATGGGTCTCGATGGCGCCTGCAATAAACGACACCAGCAGGACACCTAGGCCGATTAAGAAGATATACACGTAAGGAATAATGGCGGACACGAGAAAGTGACGCCGTGGAATTCTGAAACGATGACCAAAAATCACCGACATGGCGCTTTCGAGCACGCTGAAGGCGATGGAGCTGAAGAAGAGCATCGCCAGAAATACAAAAGTCCCGACCGACTTGTCGTGCTCAATGAATATCCCCGCCTGTTCCGTCAGGGTCGTGGCATAGCCCGGGATCATCATTTCTATATAGGTCGACAAGGTGTGGAATAACACGCCCTTCTCGACATAATGTGACAGTACAATGAGGCCCAGGATCGACAGGGGCACAATTGACAGCAGGGTATAATAGGCGATCGCGCCGGCCAGCAAGAAGCCCTGATTGCGTCTGAAATCACGCCATACACTGAGCAGGAACCCAAAGCACCGGCTGAGGGGCGGATATATATTTTGCTGCTTCTTCATTGCAGAAATGAACAATCCAAAGACACAGGCGTCCGATAGCAGATGTGTATGGTGGGCCTAGATCTTCAATTTGAGCCTGCAACTTCGCTGGAGCCCGGACACCCATCCGCGATGGCACGGTTTCGCTGCGTCAGGCCAACTCGGGGACAACCACTATGCCGTTATCCGAGATCATATACCCTCTTCCTCTATCCTCCTCCGGGTCATAGCCGATTGAGGTGCCCGCCCGGATTGTCGTCCTCTTATCAATGATAGCTCTCCGCAGCCTGACGCCTGGTTCAATGATAACGTCGTCAAATATGACCGATTGCTCAACCAAGGCGCCTCTCTCCACAATCACGCCCGGCGAAAGTATGGAGTCCCTGATGGTTCCACCGCTAATTAGGCAGCCGTCACACACGATGGAATCCGATGCCCTTCCGCCGAGGATACACTTGCTTGGAGGCATGGGCCGTTGATACGTCCGGAAGGGCCACCTCTCCCCATAGAGGCTGAATGGAGGATCTACCGCCACAAGCGCCATGTTTACTTCGTAATATGTATCAATGCTGCCAACATCCTTCCAGTAGGATGAATCGGATGTCTTCTCAACCAACACCTTTTCCCTGATGCCGTCTTTCACTCTCATCTCAAAATCCTCTATCTTGTTCTCTTTCTCGTAATCATAGACGAAAATGTCCTCTTGCCTGCCCAGCATTCCCGGAATGATGTCCCTGCCGAAGTCGTGTCCCTTGATTTCCAAGGCCTGGAGCAGCGCGGCCACCTTGAAAATGTAGACCCCCATCGAAGCCAGGACATACTCCGCAGCATCAGCGAGCGTCTTCGGTTGCGCTGACTTCTCCTCGAAGCCAATCAACCTGTGATCCTGGTCGACTTCGAGCGTGCCCAGCCGTCCCGTGGCTCGCTCCTTCCTAACTCTAACGGCGGATATCGTCAGGTCCGCCTTCTTGAACTTATGATAGGCCACCAATTGCAGATAGTTCATCTTGTAGACATGGTCACTGGAAAGGATTACAACGTGCTCAACATTCCTTCCGCCGACTAGGTCCAGGTTCTGCCTCACCGCGTCGGCCGTGCCAAGGTACCAAGCCGAGCCATGTTTCTGCTGAGCCGGTATGCAGTAGATATAGTCGCCCAGCCCGGCGCTTGATATAGCCCAGCCCTCCTGAATATGCCGATTTAACGACTCCGAGAGGTACTGCGTAAGAACAAAGATGCGACGGAGGCCTGAGTTTATGCAGTTGCTCAGTGTAAGGTCTACGAGCCGGAATTTGCCTCCAAATGGAACCGCCCCCTTGGACCGTCCCCTGGTCAAGGGCTGCAATCTCTCGCCTGCCCCTCCAGCCATTATCATTACCAAGACGCTGTCCGATGTTTTCATTGTTTCATCCCGAGACGATTGTTGCGATTTTTAAGAACGAGCTTTGGTCTTTCTTCTATGTGTGCGGGCCGCGCTCGGAATGACGATCATATGTTTGTTTTGGCACAAAAGTCTAATACACTACCACCGGCGTGCCGATTTCCGCCCAATTGTAGACCCTTTCGGCCGGGCCGATGCCGAGTCGGACGCAACCATGGGAAACCGGAATGCCCAGGTCATTGGCCCCATCCTTGTGGCGGTCTGGCGATTCAGGGAGTTCGTGGATGCCAAACGAACCGCCCGGGTCGATGGCCATCCAATAGGGCATGAAAAGCCCATATTCTTGGGACCATGCTCGCGGGCATTTGTTGGCAATGGCGTGCGTCCCTCTGGGGGTTTCCATGCCGCTTTTCCCGGTGGAAATAAGGTATGAATCCAGTAATTTGCCGTCTTCAAAAACAGACAGGATTTGAGCGGATAGATTGATGTCGATGTATTTCCCCTGCAGCATCTTGGGCTTGGTATTGGCTTTGGCCTGCTCGACCCGAGCCGAGAAATCTTCCTCCCACACTTGGGGCTTGGGCGGCAAAGCTTCAAGACCCGAAAAATGGAGTCCCCTGCCATTGCCAGGGGAATTGGAATTTCCCGGGGTAAGGCCAGGCTTTGGATCCGCATCTTTCCATTCCGTTTCGGCGTTTTTTCCCCGATCTGCTATTATCTTGCTGCCATAACTCCAACTCCCGGGAATCGCGGATGCGGGAAAATAAATGACGATCGGGTTGCCCGACGGCATTTCCCCGATCTTCTCCGTCGAAATCTCAATCGGCAAGAAACTCGAGCGGACCTTGATCCCGCAAGCGCCTACCAATCCTCCAACTGTTGCCAAGATCATGACCAATATGATCCGATGAGTCCGGGCCAAATGAATTGCTCTTCTCATTTCGGGACAGCTTGAATATCAGCCGTTATACTCCGGCTTCGAGGTGATTCGCCCTGGCCTGGCGGCAATGAGCGCGCCGGCGTCTAGGGAGGCGGAAGCCTGGATGAACCTTTTGTTCGCCTCCGCTTCCTCGTTAAGGGTCATTGGGAAAAGATCGGCCATGATGATCTTCCCGAGGACCTGCACGAAAGCGCGTCCCGTGCCGTTGCCGGGGTTTGAATTGATAATTGCACGGAGGGATGTGGGCAGGAGCCACGATCGTCAGCTCGCAGCGGTTCATGTTGCGCTCAAAGTACTTCGCGAGCTATGGGGTGTAACCCGAATCAAACGTCGATTGCGCCCGGATTGCTCCTCACGGCCTCCATTCAGGGAGAACAACCAAGGACGACCAAGAATGGCCACGCATCGTGTAACTCTGCGTGTAATTCCTGGCTGGCGGCTCGCATCGCCGCTGCACGCTGCCAGCGGACGCAAGTCGCGCACCTTACCGAGCGGGTACGCCGACTCGGGCTGTGGCCTGCAAGGACACGGGGCCCAGCAGCCCGGATTTGATCAAGGGGGCCTCCTTGGACCATACGTTCCACGTGGCGAAAGTGAACCGACCAACCGGGCTCGGCTTGCCTTCAAGCAGCCACGCCGGCCACTGCGCCAGCCGCTTCCCGTAAAGGGTGTCCTTCTCCCATCGGCAGTCATCGGGAAGCTGTGCGTCCCCGATCAACCGGTTTGGCCAGAGATTGGTCACATCCACCTCCAGCAGATTGTCACCCGGTCGCGCGATGTCCGTGATCTCAACCCTGAAGGGTGGCTTCCAAAGGATGCCCAGATCCTGGCCGTTCAACCTCACTGCTGCGATGACCTCGACCCCGCCCAGGTCCAGATATAGGCGGCTCCCTTTCGCCGCCATGGACAACGGCACGTGAATCGTCTTTCGGTAGCTTGCCTGCCCGGAAAAATACCTGACTCCGGAATCCGCGTGTTCGCTCCAGGAAATCAGCCGATCCAGCTTCACGCTGGGAGGAGCCCCCCAGCCCGGCGGGAATTGAACGTCCCATGGGCCCGCGATTTCCACCGGCCCGGGCACTGCCGGGACAATGACCTGGCGGTCCCGGCCGTCGGAGCTCCTCAGGACGTAGGTTCCCGCGCGCTGGACCTCAGCCTCCAGGCTTCCATCCCCTAGGCGCACGATCCGAAGGCTCTCGCCGACGTCGGTCAGCACGGCGCCATTGCAGGTGACGGAGGCGATCCTGTCCCTCTCCGCGGCCTCGCCCGGGGTGAACACCACGAACACGGAGCCGCCCTCGGGCAGGCGTACCGGCAGGCTGACGCAGTTGTCGTTATCATCATACCGTGCGGGCAGCTCCACGCGTCCGGTCTCCGGCCACCAGAATTCGGGGCGCATGCCGCTGACGCGGAAGACGCAGATCGCCTCCTGGGCGGTGTTGCGCCTGTTCGCGACGAAATAGATCTCCGTGCCGTCGTCCAAATGGCGGTGGGTATAGCGAAATGGGGCCGCAGGAATCGCCCCGCAGGAGAAGTCGGGCGGCACCCCCGCCTCCGCCAGCACCTGCCGGGGTGTCCGTCCCCAGATCACGCGCCCCTTCCCAAGGCGGTGTTCCGTCACGGATTTGCCATCGCAATCCCCCCACAGGCGATCAGCCAGCCGTTCCAGGCTTTTGTCGCACTCGGGATATCCGGACAGGCTTGGGGATTTCAGGGGCCTCGGCCCAACCACCGTGGCCCCAGCCTCCGCGAGTTCCAGGATTCGCGCCAGAAGCCTTGGCGTCATTGTGCCGGACCACGGCATCGCGCCGGGTTCGGGAAGCACCAACATTCGATAGCCCGTCCCGTCGGGCAGGACGAGCCGGCCATACTTCACCGACATGCGGGTCAGGACCACCTCCGGCGTGCAGCCGTCATAGTTGTAGCCGGGGCGGACCGGCGGTTCCGGGCTTCGGGAGTCCACCCCCGGCGACTGAAACCGCATGGGCGCGCCTTCCGGCTGAAGGTAGCACAGGTCCGCCACGAATCGGCCCTGGCGAAGCAGATACTGGCAGCGCGCCAGGTATTCATGCCACGGCCTCGATTGCTCCCACCAGGTCTGCGTCCGCTCGTAATGCACGCCCCATGGTCCCATCGTCATGCCCGGTTTCCGGTCCTTCCAGGGCTGCATCGCGTAGCGGTGGACGATGAAGCGGTTGATCCCCTCGCAAAACGCCCAATCGCCGAGCGTCTTCATCGAGGCGGGGTGCGCGAGCCAGTCCTCCCCCCCTACGGAGGTAAAGGCTTCCGCGGCCACAATCGGCTTGCCATAGACGTGGGCCGCCGAAGCTGTGCCTGCGCACCATTCCCACGAGCGATAGACCCCCGGGAAAAAGTCGCGCCCCCACCAGAATTCCGCCTGCGGCTCGTCCGCCCGGCCGGCATAGGACATGTCGTCGACCGGCGTGGCGTCATACGCCTCGATGGACAACCGCAAGCCGTTCTGGTGGGCCAGCTCGCGAAGTCGTCCCGCGTAGTTCTCGTTCAACAAGTCGGAGATGGTCCTCCTAAAATCCCAGAGAAATCGTTCCGAGATTTCGAGACTGCCCACAACTCGCCCCGTGAGCGTGGGCATAAACGGCACAAGGTCGTAGCCGTTGCGCTTCTGGAATTCCTCCCGGAACAGGGGGGTCCAGTTCTGCGCTCCCACCTCCCAGCTGTCGATGTGAGCGGAAACAAGCGTATCGCCCGCGAGCGGCCCGACGTCAGCGATGATCTTTCCCAGGAATCCGGCAAAATGGACGTCCATCGCGGCCTTGCTCAGCTTGTCGCACTCAAGTCCCCGGCCGCCTTCCGGCGCCGGATGGTTATCCACGCCCGTCGACGTGTGGCCAAAACGCAGTATGGTCCAATTGCCAGCCGGGACGTCCCAGGAAAGCCGGCCATTCTTCATTTTCGCCGTGAGTTCGAGGATTCGGCTGCGATCAATCTCCTTGTCCGTTGGCATCTCGGGAAATGTTATCGGCAGCTTCGGTATGCCTAGATCGGTGCCATAGGGGGATGTCTTCGATATGAACGTCGCCTTCAGATCGATGTCGGCGATCCTGTAGGAATCATCCGGCGGCGTGGGATATGCGAGGAGCGCAATGTCCTGATAATAGCCCGCCACCCGTGTGGGCTCCGCCAGCGCCTGCTCAAAGTGGCGGGGGCCCCGGACCGCCGTTTCGGTCCACACGACCTTCTGCATCGAAAGCTCCGGCGTGATCCACGGGCCCGCGCTGCCCGTCCAGCCTGCGTCATTGCTGAGATTCACTTCCAGTCCGAGCCGCTTCGCCTCCCTGCAAGCAAACCGAAACAGCTCGCGCCACTGGGCACTGCCAAATGCAACCGGCCCGGCGGGAAGCCCCGGATCCACCTCCATGATCAATACCCCGCCGATGCCAACCCGCTGCATCGCCTCCAGGTCCGCCGTGATCGCGCCCTTGCTGACGTTGCCGTTGATCCAAAACCAGTAAACCCACGGCCCCGCATAACCGGGCGGCTGCGCGAATCCCCCTCTCAGGGCAGTGTCACCCGCATTCACCACGGCAGCGCCCAGGAAAAGGGCAACCACGATTGGAAGGAGCCGCGTCTTGGGTGATTTCACGTTAAGGATCGCAATTCGGGCAAAGGAGATCGCACGCGAGAGGTGACGTGCTATCGCTTTCTTGAGCCAGGGTTGTGCTAGGCCGATCTGTTTCGTTGTTTCGATTCATCTGCCGGCGGCTGTCCCTCCCGGCCAAACGAGACTCGAACCGGGGTCCTGTTTCAACCTGTTCCGTTTAATCGTGCTCCGCTTTGGAACGAGCAAGTCTTAAGTTCTTGTTCTTTAATTTCTTACGCCAATCGGGCTCTGGAACCCCCATCTGTGTTCTCCAAGCCTAGAGAAACGGCCTTCATTCAGGGAGAACAACGGCAAACGTCCTAAAACGATCACACTTTGTGTAACTTCTTGCCGATACCGGTGGGCAGCCCCCCGGGGATGCAAGACCCCTTTCTCAATCGTGCAGCCCTTCGGCTGCTTTGATCGCGATAGGGATCATTGCCGCGAGCCCCGTGGCGGAATCCCCAGGCACCGCCCACTGCAACCTAAACGCTACTCTGTCAAGCCACTGAGGTCGGCCTCAAGCGTCTTATTCTCCCTCAACAAGTCGTCCATTGTGAGCTTCGTGCGGCGCATGGCCGCTTCGCGGCCGAGCGCAACTGTCAAAACGCCGTCCACGGCGCGCGGCACCGTCAGGTTCTCAAAATGGCCTCCGACGATGTTCCTGTAGAACTCAGCGATGTTTCGTTCGGCGCCGCTTTGGTAAAGATTGTCGACAGTGCCGACGTAATGCTTGGGGCCACCACGCACCGAGACCTTTCCTGCGTAGGCGACCAGCGCAGTGGCGCTTTGCCCGGCAATGTGGCACACCAAGCCACCGCCTTCGGAGGCACTGTTGTTGGGCAGCGCTTGGCCGAAATGGTTGTGCACCAGGCCGTCGGCGTATTCATATACTAAGGAATATACATCGGGACTGTCGCCGTGCGGGTGCGGCCGGCAGATGCTTGAAGCGCCGCTTGCAGCCACCGGCCGGCGCCCGAGCACCCAAATCGCGGCATCCAGTGCGTGAATATCAAATGCATTCATGTAGCCGCCGCTGAGTGCGAGGTCGTTGTCCCATGTGAGGTGCTGCATCCGGCTCTCGATTGTCGCTGTTTTCGGGGGATCGTAATGGCCCCCCGATACTCCCGAGGTCTGAATTTCCGCGAGCGGGCCCAGCGCGCCCGTGCACACACGTTCGGCAACTTCGATGTTGGACGGATCCGTCGACATTTGATAGTCGACCATGAAACAGCGCTGCTTTTGCGTCGCGAGTATTCCGGCGGCCGCAATCTTCTCGGCGCCGGGAACGTCCACGGCCACCGGCTTGGCCGTGTAGACGTGCAAACTCGCCGCCACGGCAGCGCTCGCGTGTTCCGGAAAGAAATGCGGAATCGCCTCAAGCACGACCGCCTCGACCCCGCTCTCGATGACGCGCTTATAGCCGGAAAGGCCGGAGAACCGGCGCGCCTTGTCCACGCCAAGGGCGTCGCCGCACTTGGCGGCGGCGTCTGGAAAATAATCCGCCACCGCGTGCAGTTCGTAGCCGCCATGCGCCTGGAAGAGGCCGGCGATCCAGCTGCCGCGTTCGCCGTTTCCTATCACGCCGATCTTGATCTTGCGCTTGTATTCGACGGGGGGGGCCGCGATGGCGTCCGCGGCGGGCCCGACTTTCCCCACCAGCATTGCCGCTGAGGCTAATCCGCCAAATGTGCTGCCGAGAAATTCACGGCGGGAGCAGTTCGATAGTTCTTTCATAAAGGCCTTGTTTGGAGTTGGGAATTGAGCCGGGAATTAAGTCTTGCAACATGAGCGCCCAGGAAATCGCTGCGTCAGGGGGTCCCCGCAGTCGTGGTCAACGTCCGCCAAACATGGATCGTTGATTCCAGAGTCTCGCGCGGGTCGCCCTTCAGGCCGTAGAACTGAATTCCGACCGGGCCCAGATAGTCGACGTCAGCCATGGCCTTCAGGACCCGGGCGACGTCGTAATCGCCGTCGCCGAGCCGCTTGATGAAGTTGTCCCAACCCGGGCCCGGCCTATCGGACGCACCGTTGATCGTGACCATGGCCAGACTCGGCGCCACGCGCCTGATGATATCCAGGACCCGCCCTCCATTGCCCGCGGCGAGTTCATGACACAAGTTGAAGGTCACGCCGACGTTGGCGCGGCCCGACCGCATTGCCACGTCGAAGGCGTGCTCGGCCGTCGCCACATAGAGTTTGAAATGCGGATATAATACGACCCGCAGGTGTGCGGACGCTGCCAGATCAGCCACCTCCTGGACTCGCTTCAACGCCTGCGCCTCATGGTCGCCCGGCCCCCCGATGCTGGCGAGAGTCACCCATAATACCGCACCCGTCCCGCGGAGAATTTGCACCGCCTCCTCTATGCCGTCGGGCAAGGGCTTCTCTCCCTGCAGCCGCACTCCGAAATAGATTCCATAAAGCTCTCGCTTCCCGAGTTCCGCGAGCCACGCCTTTAGATCGGCCGGGTTGGTGTTGCCATTGGTGATTCCGTCGAAGCCGAATTCGCTCAAGGTCGAGGCTTGCCGCTCCGGCGGCCAGACGTCGCGACCGACGCCGTTGTCCATGGCGAAAATCTCATGAGGCGGGCCGGCAGCATTCGCGAACCGTGTCATCGCCACGGCCACGGCTATCACAATCATGATGATTCGCGCAATGCTTACAAGACTCGCAATCCACTTCTGGAGTGACGACCCTTTGGTCTCCGCCTGAAACGGTACAGTCGGAAACCAAAACGCGGCCTCATGTACGAAAAGCATGGGGGAGCCAATCGGCCTTTACGTTTATTGAGCAGAATACCTCGTCACCTTTGAGCAAAATGAAGACGCATAACCGAGGGTGTGACCGAAAATGCTCGGTACTCCAGATGCCGTCAAGGATGACCGAGAACGGATTCTTGAACGGCACCTCTCGGCGAATCAACGGTCGGCGCTGCAGTCGAGAGTCTGCTTAACATCATGCCCGATTGAGAAAACCATGCAAGGGAACGCCGTCTCTCCTTATGCAAATGCGGTCAAGCGCAAGACTCAGACTGCACCCACGAGCCAATCCGGGCCAGGCTAGACCCAAGAATCAAACCTGCGCCGGAATTATATAGGGCGGCCGTTGGGTTTCTTTCAGCAAATAGCTGGCTCTGTCCATCGCGGATTCAGTTCCTCCTTCGATGCTCGTGACTCCATCCTTCTCCCGGTCGAGTTGCAGCCAGGGTCCCAGAGTCAGCTCCTGCTTAGCCAAGTCGACCTTATGCACGGCGAGATGCTCTTGCATACGATCGAGCGATTCAAGCGCCAGGGAATTCCCGCCGAGCGACTGGCGGACGCGATCAAGGCCGGCCGGCTGTCCGACTCTGTAGGAAATGTTAGCGTAGAGGCATATTGTCGTCGAAGCGAACCCAGTCGTTATCGGCGCCGTTAGATCCCCGCTGCGGCGACTGCGCACCGCCGTAATAAAGTTAGCCATGTGCCCGGCGCCGCCGTCGCCAAGAAGCCGCTTGATCTGCCGATTCTGGTTGTCGTACACGGCGCCGCCAGTGTTTCCGGCATAATACCCCCCTTCACATTGAACACAGATCCCTTCGCGCATTCCGCGGTATGCATCCATGTATTTTACGCCCGGCTTGGCAGGTAACCCGCGAAGCTCGAAGACTAGCGGAGGCGCGTCCGGATAGTCGAACACCGACACCAAGGTATTTGGTGTCTCGCCGACATCCGGATTCAAGAACCGCCCTCCTACGCACATAATGCGTTTGGGGGGTGCATCGTAGTTAGCGAACCGGCGCGCCATATCGAGGTCGTGGATGCCGAGATTGGCCATGTCACCCGTCCCGGGATTCCACATGAACCGCCAATCATAATGGAGTTGGTCGCGCTCCAGGGGCGACATAGGCATTGGGCCGCAGTACATATCGTAATCAAGCCAGTCCGGATACCATGGCATCCGGCGGCCGATGCTGGTGCGGAGCGCGAAATCGTGCGTACGGATCCATTTGATATTGCCCAAATGCCCCTCCCGGACGTATCGCACCGCATCTTCCAGACCCGGGTCGGATCGCCGCTGTGTGCCAGTCTGCACAATGCGCCCGTATTTTGCGGTCGCCTCGACAATCTTGCGCGATTCCCACACGGTCCGGGCAATCGGCTTCTCGATATACACATCCTTGCCGGCCTGACACGCCCAGACCGTGAGCAAACCGTGCCAATGATCTCCGACTGCGATCACGACGGCATCAACATCGGCATGTTCCAGTACACGCCGGGCATCCGTCGTCGCGAAAACATCTATCTGCTTTGCCTTCAATGCGCTCACCTCACTATCAAGGAGCCTCGGATCCACGTCGCATAGGGCGACGATCCGCACGCCCGGCATCTCCGCCAGTTGCTTGATATGATCGGCGCCCTTGTTATTGAAGCCAATCACCGCCACGCGCACCGCCTCGTTTGCTCCGATGGGTCGCGCCCAGACAGGCACTGTCGCAACACGCGCAATGATGCCGGTGCCAATCACACCGGCTGCGTTGCGAAGGAACGCACGGCGGCTCAACGCATTCGAAGAGGGGGGATACGTGTCCATAGATCTTAATGGGTAATGCGGCTCGGTGGGATCGCCGCCTGGGGTCTTGTTGAGCATGCGGTTCTCCGGCTTGTATCTTTTGATCGGATTCCGAGCACTGACGGAACGTCCGGCGAAAAATCGCCTCTAAGCCGGATCCGAGAGCGGAATCCAAGGGGATTCAGAGTTCGTAGGCGCGAAGTGTGCTAAGCCGCCGCGCGGCAGCAAGTAATTTTGGATGGTCCAGCGCCGGGTGCTCAGCCGAACCCGCCCGCCTTCCAGCCCTTGACGATGTCGTGGCCCACCCAGTAGCCCAGGGCCATGATAGTGAGCGCCGGGTTGAAGCCGCCGTTGGTGACGTGCAGGCTGGCGTCGGAGACGAACAGATTGTCGATGTCGTGGATCTGGCCGAACCGATTCGTGACCGAGGTTTTCGGGTCATTGCCCATGCGGCAGGTACCCGCCTGATGCTGGCCCCCGCGCGCTGCGATGTCGGGTAGGCTCTTCCAGGTCCGCAACGCGCCCGCCTCCCTTAGCCACTGCTCGGCCTTTGCCGCTATAAACCGCCCAATCTCGGTGTCATGCGGGTGATGAAAGCCTGAAAGGCGCGCGACGGGGATTCCCCAGTGGTCTTTGACGCTCGGGTCTACCTGCACGCGCACGTCGAACACAGGCATCTCCTGCACCGGCCCGTGGACTCCGGCGAAACGCTTGAAGAACCGGCGCTGGAAGTCCTTGTGCCCCTTTCCCCACATCGGCTCGCCGGGCGGGCGCTCTCCGGAGAATGCGTAAGGTGGGAGGATGAACTGGTTGTTCAGCACGGAGCCGCCTCGGAGACCTTCGTTGCCGTGATTGAAATTGCTGATCGCGATCGTCGCGCCCGGACCGACGTCGTCAAAGATCTCCTCCTCGAACAGCCCGGATGCTCCTGAGTAGGCATGGCCCTGGAGGTTGCGGCCGACCCAATCGTGGCGGTTGCCCGCGCCGTTGGGGAACAGCTTCGATTTCGAGTTGAGGAGAAGGCGGGCGGTCTCGATTGCGCCGCCCGACAGGACGACCAGGTCGCAGGCCTGATTTTGCGCGCGGTCATCCGCGTCGAAGTAGTTTACACTGCGGGCGAGTCCACGGTCGTCGACGACCACCTCGCTGGCGATCGAGCGGGTGCGCAGTTCGCAATTCCCGGTGGCGATCGCCCTAGGTATCACCGTATTCTGCGTGCCGTTTTTGGCATCGATCGGGCAGGCAAAGCCGATGCACAAGCGGTTGTGGATGCATGCACCGCGGCCGCCGTATGGCACCGAGTTGCGCAGCATCGGGATAGGATAGGGATGCAGCCCGAGCCGCTTCGCCGCGCCTTCGAGGATGCGACCCTCGCGGTTGTAGGGGAAGGCCGGCATGGGAAATGGTCGGCGGCGTGGCGGCGCGAAGGGATTCGCGCTCATGTCGCCAGCTACGCCGATCTCCCATTCAGCCTTCTCATAGTAGGGTTCCAGATCGTCGTAACAGATTGGCCAGTCCTCCAGCGTCGAGCCTTCCGGTGCGCCGTAGGTAGAGCGCATCCTGAAATCCTTTTCCATGTAGCGCCACGCCAGCGCGCCATAGCTGACCGTGCCGGAGCCGACGCAGGCGGCGTTGTTTCCGTACCAGCCGTCGTTTGGCATCACGGTGGTCCATTTGCCTGGACTGGCTTCGATGACGCGCGGATGCCGGTCGTCGGGACCGTAGGCGTTGCCCAGCACAGTTGTGCGCTGATTGAGAAGCTCATCCTGGCCGTGCTCCTCAAAGCTCACCCAGTCGCCGCGCTCGAGGACGACGACCGAGAGGCCGGCCTCGCTGAGCTCCTTTGCCACGACCCCGCCGCCCGCGCCGGCGCCAATCACGACCGCGTTCACGCGTTTAAGGCCCATGGTTGTCGCCCCCACAGCGGCTTCTGCCGCCGACCGCGCCGATGATGCCGATTATCCCGAGCTTCACCCTGGCAAGCGGCGATGGATCCGGTTCGCGTAGCCAGATCCAGATCAGCCCTCTTCCTGGCAGCCATACCGCTGGGGTGGTCGGTTTGCATTCCTTGCTCCGAAGTTTGCCGCAATCGCTCTGATATCGGGTGCCATCTCCGCCATGCCGGCTAGCATAGGCCAAGCGGACACCGCATTTCTTGGGGTCAGACTACTCCAGCGCGGGCCAGCCTACTCTCTATATCTTGCTGAGAATGCAGCTAATTTTGCCTTTTGCAGCGCACCCTGCAGGTCCCGAATGCTGCTCGCAAACAGATCAGACGGCGCCTAGTCCGAGGCCGCAAAGGCACGACGTGTCCATTTCACCTCCAATAATCTTGAAGACGCCGGGAAATCGGTCTTCCCATCCCAGGTTGGCCACGGGGCAATATTGCCGTGAATTTGCCTCTATGCCCGAGACACCGGGGATGTGCGCCGCCAAGCTTGCGGATTGGATGAGCGAAGCGCCAGGGCAGGTGAGATCCTGCACGCAGAGGAAGAGGCCGAGCCTTTGCGCGGCCGCGGCCAGCAAGAGCGACTGACTCTGCCCCTTGCATGCCTTGAGCGCCACGCCCGTGTAACCCATTTCCCGCGCGAGGATTAAGCTCTCATAATCCGTGAGCGACTCATCGATGACGACCGGCCTCAGTTTCGCCGCCGCGTGCATACGGTTTTGCGGATTGGCCTTTAGGTCCCGAGCTGTCGGCTGTTCAACATACTGGACTCGATCAAAGCCCAAGGGTGACCGCTCGCGCAGTTTGTTCAGCAAATCGATAAGGTAATCCACGTTTTGGCACCGCTCATTGAAGTCGAGGGAGTAGCGCCACTGCGCGCCTTCGATCGTGCCCGCAGCGATTCGGTCTATCGCGATGATCCGCTCAAGGTCCCACGACGGGTTATCCCCGTTCAGCTTGATCTTAAGGTGTGACAGACCGTCGCGCCTTATCCACTCGGGGAGGGTCTCGGGCAGTCCGTCTCCGATTGGCCTATCTACGTCCGCGGGCGTGAGAGGATCCAGCGCTCCGACAAGATGGTACAGCGGTAGCCGGGGGACAGGTTCTCTGTTGATGCACTGGTCCAGCCACGTGCCGCCGTAATCGGGGCCCAGGTAGGCCCCAAGATCGTAGCTCATCAAGCCGCGGCCATAGGCGTGATAGCAATTCAGGCCGTGGGCCTTGCCGAAACCGTCGTGGATTGCCGCATCAAAAGCGCTTCCAATAACTAGTGCCGCCAGCTTCGGAATCGCCTGCGTCAATTTCAATTCCTTGCCGAGGTCTGACGCGGCCCCGAGGAACCGCTCTTCAAGCTCCATGCCAATCTCCACGGGATGCCCATATTCCGCATATCCCTCGCACACCTTCGCGCAACGGCCGGCGAGGATCGTCATCGCGGCAAGTGTCTGGTCATAGTCCATCACTGCCGACGGGTACGCCCATGTATTCGACAAAGGCATCGATCCGAATCCGCGCGCCGTCCGTCCATCGCGTGTCGCAACATCGCACTCAACGTTGAGCAAATAACACTCCGTGACGGTCCTGCCCCCAAACTTCATTGGGGCGCGGTATTGGTAATTAACGCGGGACGTTCGGATGTCCTGGATGCGGATATCCGTCTTTCTTTTGCCGGTCATGGGGTAGGATTACGGGCTGCGCGAAGTACCCAGACTCGCCTCCTAGCGTCTGAATCCGCGGACGGCGCGCCGGCCGCACATGGCGGCCGTGTGCAAACGCATATCGTCGGAGCCATGATAGAAAAGCGTCGCAGGGCTCTTATCGTCATGCGCCTGGGCCACTCGGCGCAACAGCCGCACCCGTCCGCGCCGAAAGGTACATCGCCTCGATTATTGCAACCGCATTCCTGGCTTCGCGGGAATCAATCATCGGCGGGCGACCCGTTCGGATCGAATCAGCCAAGTCGGCAACCAGCAGGCGGTGCCCTTCCAAGCCGATCGCCTTGGGGTCGGAAGACCCACCGCCGATGCTGGAGTGGCCGCCGAGGCCGATCAGTTCGTCGCCGGGCTGAGGGTCCGCAAACTCCCACCTAATGATCCTGTCGTCCTCAAGGATCGCCGTGCCCCGCTCTCCGGCAATTTCGAGCCTCAACCGTGAACCCGGATAACATGAGGTGGCCGCCTCGATGACACCGAGGGCGCCAACTGGAAACTCGAGTAACGCGGCCGCGGTGTCCTCCATCTCGATCGCGTGCACCCGGGTCCGCACCTGCGCGCTTACCTTGGTAGGCATTCCGACCAGCCATTGCAGCAGGTCAACCGCATGAATAGCCTGATTCATCAAGGCGCCGCCCCCGTCAAGGCTGCGGGTTCCCTTCCAGGAAGAGCCGCTGTAGTATTCCCGGGCGCGCCACCATTTCACGTAGGCGCTGCAAAGTGTGAGGCGACCAAATCGCCCCGCCTCTAGCGCGGCCTTTAAATTCTGCGCTCCGGCTCCGAGGCGGTTCTGAAAAACGGCGGCAAGGATCCGCCCCGCCCTCTTCGCGGCAGCGGTCATCAAATCGATACGCTCGGTCGTGATCTCAAGGGGTTTTTCACACAAGACATGCTTTCCGGCCTCAAGGGCGCGGATCGTGATCTCGCCGTGGAGCCCGCTGGGCACAGTCACACAGACTGCGCCCACATCGGGACGCTTTAAGAGGACGCCGAGATCGTCCACCGGGTCCCCCCCGAATTCAGCCGCGAATGCGATGGCTCTTGCGGCGGCTAGATCGTGAACCGCCCGCAGTTCGGCTCCAGGCGTTGTAGCGATCGCCCGTGCGTGGAAGGCGGCGATTGTGCCCGTGCCAACGATGGCAAACCCTATTTTTGGGGGAGAGCTATTCAAGGGATCAACATGGGTACTGCCGATGGAATGGATGGTGGCCTTTTTCTGTCCCGCTAGTGCCGTAGACAAAGGCGACATGATTAGGCGGGCCGCTCTCGCCGAGAATCATCCGAATGAATGATCGCTGCACCCTGAAGCCGGGCCGCGCAAGAAATCGCCAAGGACTCGCGCGCCTGAACCCGCGATAGGGTATAAATCACCACGACCCATTTGCCCGGCGCCGCCTCGGGACGGCGCGGCCGCCAGTTCCGCCGGCATTTCGAGAGCGCAACCCTCGGGATTGCACGCCAGGTATCCGAGCCACGTTCCGTTCAACCGCCATATCGATCAGGGCGACCCGGTGCGTTCGGCGCAAATCGCCGAATCGCTGTCGCGGTAGCGTGGGACCAAAGTTGGCGCATTGCGGGATTTGAACCATTTGGCTACTAGTGTGGCAAGTCATTCCAAGTGTCGCGGCTTGCGCCGGGCCGATATAATGGCATCAATGCGTCGTCAGATGCTCGTCCACCGGCCTGGTTACATCCGCCTCTTGCCCCTTTTCTGCTGTATCGCCAGCGCTGGCGCCGCCGATTTGCGTATTGGTGTCGTTGGCCTGGACACTTCTCATACTGTCTCATTTGCAAAGCTTCTGAATGAACCCAGCAATCCTAGGCACATTTCAGGAGGGCTGATCACGAGGGCTTGGAAAGGCGGAAGCTCCGACATTGAGGCTAGCGCCAGTCGGGTTAACGGCTTTGCAGCCGAGATGAGTGGGTCTTACGGCGTGAAGCTCTGCAATTCAATCGAGGACGTAATGCAGGACGTCGACGCCGTCATGATATTGAGCCTCGACGGTAGAACGCACCTGGAGGAGGCGCGGCGGATATTCCCCTTTCACAAGCCGGTCTTCATCGACAAACCCCTGGCCGCCAGCCTTCGTGACGCAATCGCGATCTTCCGGCTTGCGCAACAGCTCCAAACTCCATGCTTCAGCGCATCGGCCGAACGCTTCGCTTCCGACATCCTGAAGCTGAAACAGGCAAAGATCGGGCATCTAAACGGAGTATCGACATTCGGCCCCGCTGCGATCGAGCCGCATCACCCCGATCTTTACTGGTATGGCATCCATGCGGTTGAAAAATGTTACGCCTTGATGGGCATGGGCTGCGAGACGGTCGTGCGCATTCATACAGCGGATACCGATGTGGTCACGGGGGTGTGGCATGACGGCCGGGTGGCCACCGTGCGGGGCAACCGCAATACAAAATACGCGTTCGGGGTCACCGAATTCGGCTCTGAAGCCGTTGTCGTTGGCGAACAGGCGGAAGGATACGAGGGCCTCCTTACCGAGATGCTCCAGTTTTTCCGCACCGGCATTGCTCCCGTTTCCCACGCCGAAACAATTGAGGTCCTGACGTTCATGGAGGCCGCAGATGAAAGCAAACGCCGCGGCGGGGTCCCGGTTTCGTTAGCCGACGTTCTGAGGGCAAACGGTGGCGCCGACGGCATATAACCCCAGCCCAGGGAGGAGTGGGCGCGGCCCCGTGTCCGCTGAAACGGCCCTCATTATTTTCCGGCGGGAACGCCACCGGCTCGCGCCACGGGACCCAATGGATGCCGGAACCAAGCTATCCGGCTCTTGGGGGCCCCCACCATCATTGGGCCGCCTGCCAAAGATCGAGCAGCTGTCTCATGCAAATCCGGCTCGCCTCATCTCCACCGGCCGAAAACGCATCGCCGGCGGGGAGATGCAGGAGATCCTTATCCAGCTCCTTTTTCCGCCAATGGGTCTCCAGCGACAGGAGCCCGCCATATCCCGAATGGCAGATCTCTGTCAGATGCTGCATCCAGCCGACCGTCCCCTCCCCGACGGGTGATGGGCGCGCAAGCGAGCTCTTTTCGGGCGTCGGGATAGCGTCTTTCACGTGAATGTGGATGATTCGATCGGACAACTTCGAAAACGCGGCTGTTGGCGGGCCATTTTCACCGGGAACGTAGAGCACGTTACATGGGTCCCAGACCCATCCCGCGGCGGGATGGGAAAACGATCCAGCAAAGCGCAGCATTTCAATTCCGGATCCGATTCTGCACGAGCTCTCATTCTCAACACCAAGCCGGATGCCGGACGAGGCCGCGAGATCCGCCAACCGAGTAAGGTGCGATGCGATGCGATCCACAACCGGCTTCGACAGAGATTCCGGGCTTCGCAGAAACGAGAACACACGAACGAGGTCGCACTGGAGCTCCCGCGCGACTTCCAGGCTCCGCTTAAAGATTTCGATATGCTCCAGGACGGCCGCGCCGTCGTCCAGCTCGCATTTAAAGACCGGAGTCGCGCATCCGTGAATTCGCAATCCCTCACTAGCTGTGATCGTGCGAATCTCCGCCACGTCGCGGCGGGTGAGGTCCTTGAAGGCCCTCCCAAATATGCTGCGGAGCTCAAATCCACCGAGGCCAAAATCGCGGACAAAACGCACGACGTCGCCTGGGTCCTGCGAGACCTCGTCAGAGATTATGCTGATTTGCGGCTGAGTCATGGGGAGATCGGGACGGGCTAGTGACACCCATGTCAACAGCATCGCCGCCTGTCTTTCTATATTGGCTTTGAACCCAGCGTTTTCCAGTCTCAAGGTCCCGCACAGGCGGCATAAGATTGCACCCTAGAGCAAAAGATTCTCCAACGTCTCGGATAAGAACAATAATGAAGAAGATCACATCGACCGCATATTTGATCGCCGCCCTGTTCACATCCCTCGGTGCACCCGCCGCCCCTCCGATCGTCTTTGACCTTTGGCCCGCGAAACCTCCGGGCGATCTGCCGGATCGCGGCGCGGAAAAGTCCTTCATTCGCACTTCGACCATCTACGGAACGAACGTCCTGATCACCAATGTGACCAAACCCACGCTCACGGTCTACCTCCCCCCTCGCGGGAACAACACTGGGACAGCCATGGTAATTTGCCCAGGCGGAGGATACTGGGATCTCTACTGGGAAGGCGAAGGTGAACAGGTCGCCTCTTGGCTAAACTCCCAGGGGATGACTGCTATTGTCCTAAAGTACCGTGTGCCACGGCCCCCCAATGTGCCGGAATCCGAGCCCCCGATTGGGCCGCAGATGGACGCCCAGCGGGCGGTCAGCACGGTTCGCAGCAGGGCCGCGGAATGGGGAATCAATCCAAAGCGTATCGGTATTATCGGGTTTTCCGTTGGAGGGCATCTTGCGCTCGCCACGGCCACAGGGTTCGCAAAACGGACATATGAACCGATCGACGCCATTGACGATTCGAGCAGCCGGCCCGATTTCGCGATTCTTTGCTATTCTGGCTTCTTGAAGCTCAACGATAAGGATGCGATCTGGCCGGGCATCCATATTCCGCAAGACACGCCGCCCGTCATGCTGGTCCACGCCACGGATGACACAATGAGCCCCTCGGACCAAAGCGTAATCATGTACCTTGCATTAAAGAGGGCCAAGATTCCCGTGGAGCTACACATATTTGCGAAAGGCGAACACGACTTTGGAGTCCGCCAAGATGGGAAGCTTCCTGCAAGCTGGACTCAGCTCTGCATTAACTGGCTTCACGCCTTCGGGTTTCTCGAGGCACAGCCTTAGCCGAAGTCCAGCGATCTGAGGTCGCGAGAAGCGACCTGGCCCGCTCGTCTCTCGGCAGCTTTTTGGAGTTTCAGGCACCGAACCAAGGTCGAGGCCCCGTTCCTCTAGTTGATTCGCCGCATCGGTGCGCCTGCTCAAAACGAACCGCCACCGGGTTGCGCTGAAACCGCCCCTCAAGGCCGCAAACTTCCCGAATGAATCACGGCAGTGAGGGAGGGCCACCTCGAACCTTGTCCTGCAATAGCCGCGCCCGCTCGATGTCATCCTTCGGTTCGGGATAGCCGGATGCTTCCAACATCTGCCCGATAGAAGTCTTCGGGTCGTTGGACCAAAAGATCCCGGCATCTTCGCCCTGGTAATACGTGAATCCGATTTTGTCCCCAAACCTGCGCTTCAGGGAATTCCCGCCATCCAGTCCATCCTCCCAGCCCGTGATTGCGTAAGATAGGTCGATCTGATGAACCAGTACACCCTCCTGTGTGACTTGGGCATCAACCATGCCGAGCGGGTTATAAACCGCCGCATGATCCCTAGGAGTCGCGCTCACTATATAGTATCGATGCTGAAGCGCATACATCGAGGGGTGGGCGGTTTGCGGTGTCTCCGAGGGCAGCGCGATGATTTCCGCTCCCTGCTTTGCCAACGCCTCCCACCCGTCAGGGTAGGAGACGTCGTAGCAGATCTGGATGCCCACGCGCCCGAAATCGCAGTCGAATACCGGAAAGTTACTGCCCGGCGTCATGCCTCCCTCCAACAGGACGTATTTGAGATCGGTGCAGGGATGCACCTTCCTGTAAATGCCCGCCACGTGCCCTTCCCGATCCATTAGCAAGGCGGCGTTCGTGTAACGATCAGGCGGATTGTCCTCCTTGAGCACCAGGGGCACGACGAGGTAACATTGGTGGCGCTTCGCACATGCCGCAATCCGGGGCACAACCTCATCGAGGCGGATCGCGTTCTGCGCCAGCGTATCGCGCCCACGGGCCATGAAGTATTCACAAAGCACCACCAAATCCAAACGTTTGCCGGGATACTTGCTCTTGGCCTGCGCCTCCATCGCGTCGACGTATTCGTCCATGCGTTCGAATCGCTTCTCCAGCGGAAATTTCTCGATCACGTCGTAGCCGGTGATCTCGGTGCCCACCAAAATCTTTCGGGGAAGATGGTTGCGCAGAAGGGCAGTGAGCGGGCTTGACTGCCGCGAGCCTTCATCAGCCGCCGAGCATCGCGAGCTCGCGGCCGGCCCAAGGATCCATGCCGCCAGCATTGACGCGGTGGCCACGCTACCAAGTCGGAATCGCATGCTCATGATTGCCTTCTTTTGGGTTTGGGGAATTGCCGTCGAATGCCGGTAAGGGAATACGGAAACATTCGGGGCTTAGCAACGATTTGTCCTGCATAGACAGCCCCATCAATTCGTTTCGCTCGCATCTAATGGTCAAACAGAAACCCTTTTGGGGGTGCCTAGCACGGCCATCTGATTGACACCGATAGGCAACTACGAACCTTAACTGCCGCCAGCTGATCCGACACTGTGCGCTTGCTGCCGTCGCCAGAGGTCACGAGAATCCGCAACCTAAAGCTCTAACACTTACTCCGATTCGTTGCATGTATTTACCATGAAAATAGGAGACTTGCGGGGCTGGCGTTGGGGCCTCGTTGTTTTTCTTCTTGCTGGCGGGATTTGGACACGGCTGGACGGAGGTGGAGCTGCGGAACCTCCGCCAAAGGTCTTTCCGCATATCCCCCAAGAATACCTGCGCGAGGCCGACAATCCGCCAGATTTTTGGGTGAGCACCATCGACGGCGTGACAAGGTTTCTCGGCGAGCGAGTGCATCGAGGCACCGTAGAGGTTATTGGCAAGAGTGCGGGGGGCCGGCCGATCCGGGCGGTGTTTTATGGCAGAGCCCGGAACGGAAAGGGTACGACGACGTTCTCCGGAGCGAGCGGCGCCCACACATTGCGTGCGTATTTCGGGCCCGACTTTGACAAGAAGGTGTATTGGGCGATGGCGTCTGTCCACGGGGGAGAGTTTGAAGGCATTGTAGGTCTCGTGAATTTGCTGTCCGTCCTCGAGACGGGAAAAGACCTGCGAGCGCGGCCGTGGCCGGAAATTGCCGCGGCAGCAGCGCGCATCGACCGGCTTATTGTGATCCCGATAGTGAATATGGACGGCCGGGCGCGGGTGCCGCTGCGAATGGAGGCGTTTCGTGGGTCGGACAGCTCGATTGACGAGTACTTCAATACCGGTGCCTGGAGCGATGGCAAACTGATCGGCTGGCCGGCATGCAAGGTATTCATTCCGCTGGATTTCTCCCGCACGCAGTTCCCAGGCGGTTACCCGAATGACAACGGGGTAAATATCCAGCACGACGACTTCTTCGGCTCGCGCCAGCCTGAGACTCAGGCTTTGTTCGACCTGGCCGCTCGCGAGCGACCGGACTTGATTCTCAATCTGCACACCGGTGTCTGGTCGGAAGACTACTATCCTCTAATGCATAGGCCGGTCATGGACGCGGCGCTCACGCCTGCCTTCAATGGACTCTTCCGGGCCGTTCATGCGGCCCTCGCTCATGCCGGATTGCAGAGCTCGAGCGATCCCGTCGTAGAAGCGGATCCGGTTCGTGCATGGGGAGACACGTATAACCTCGACACCGCACTCGGCTTCCATTGCGGCGCCCTCTCGGTCGTCATGGAATTGCCGTCGCATGCACATTCGGGCAAGGATCGGCATGGCAATGTGGTCCGGCATTCGGCCGATCAACTGCTGGACACGGAATTATTAATCCAAGAGGAAGCCATGAAGTATCTGGCCGATACGGGTGGCCGGACGCGATGGGCGGCCGGGAAATAGGCCGACTAATCCAGGGAATTATTCCGGCAACCACAAGGCATCGAGACGGACCGACGTCGATTCTCCAACTGCTGGACACTGCCAACGGGGCTCATGCCCGCAACCGACGAAACGCAATGATTTGATCGGACTCCTTACTTCCGTGAGGCTTCCGACCGTTCTTGGCTTGATCTTGCTACTCCCGCTGGTGCTCAGGCCCCAATCTGAGGGCGCGGGGATGATGGGCGCAGAGAGAAAGAATGTCGGTGAGACGATACTGGAGAGAGAAGCGCGAGATACTGGCCGCTCTGAGCAAGGTAAACTCAAATTAACTGGCTCACCCTGTGCTGGATGCCTCGGCGGCAGCAGAACCGCTACTCCTGCGCCCACCTTTCGACAAACGGAGCTAGTCGCCTAGCCGTATCCGAACGGTGAGGAGGCTACGCCGGTTCAATTTCGGCTGGCAATTTGGGCAACACGCTTTGTGGCGGTCGAAACCACGTACGGACCTGCCGGGGTACGGGCAATCAGGACACGCGTGATGCTGGCCATATTCTTCCCAAGGCAGGAATGCGTGGTTCAATCCGAAGCAAGAGCTTTCTTCTTTTCTATGGCCCAAGTTGACTCGATGGCTACCATGGGAATTGCCGTTCCCCAAGATGCTAGTCCCCATGGCAATGATTCACGGATCGATCGGGGGCCTTTCCGACCTTCGAGCGAATGGCTTCGGCCGGATTAGGCGCGTTGCGCAGGGCCCGCGCGGTTGCCTTTTTGCTGCGGTCTTAGCCGCACTCGAGGCCGGGCCGCTCGAACCATGACACATGTCCAAAAGAGCGTCAGAAGCGCCATGTTCGCGACCCTGGTGGCCGCTTTTCTGGGCTGGATGTTCGACGGCCTGGAGATGGGCATCTTTCCCCTCGTCGCCCGTCCGGCGCTCCAGGAGTTCCAAATGACCGCAGGCGCGGTCAGCGAGCAGTTCATTCAGCATTGGATGGGTATCATAACGGCCTCGTTCCTGGCAGGTGCCGCTGTAGGCGGGCTTGTTTTCGGATGGCTAGGGGACCGGATCGGGCGCGTTCGCGCGATGACGCTGAGCATTCTGGTTTTCTCCGTTTTTACCGGGTTGAAGTACTTTGCGCGCGGGCCTTCCGATCTCGCCTTCCTTCGGTTTATCGCGGCATTAGGCATGGGCGGCGAGTGGTCGCTCGGCGTTGCGCTGGTGATGGAGGTTTGGCCGGAGGAAAAGCGGCCGCTCATGGCTGGACTTATCGGAATGGCATCGAACGTGGGATTCGTGCTGATCGCCGTGATTGGAATTTTCTTCCAGACCACGGTGCACTCCTGGCGCTGGGTTATGCTCGTCGGGTCTTCCCCCGCCCTCCTGGCGCTGGCGATCGTCTGGTTTGTACCCGAATCCGAGCGTTGGCGCCAATCCGTCATCACCAAGGGCCGGGCCCAACCGGTGAAGGAGATCTTCGGCCCCAAACTGGCTCGGAACACACTCCTTGGGATTCTCATCGCATCCATTCCGCTAATCGTCACCTGGGGGATTGTCCTGTGGATCCCGCTCTGGGCGGATCAGATGACCGATGGAAGCCAGCCGCGCGTGAAGGCCTACAGCCTCTTGGCCATCTCCGTCGGGGCTGTATTGGGCGCCATGGTCGCGCCCCTGTGTGGCAAGAAGATCGGGCGGAGACCCGTTTATCTTGGCCTCTGCCTAGGTTCGTTCCTGACCTGTAGCGCCCTTTTCAGGGTGTTCCACTCCTATAGCGCGCCGTTTCTGGCTGTCGCGGCGCTGGCGGGATTCTTCACGGCGTCATTCTACGGCTGGATACCGCAATATCTGCCGGAGCTGTATCCGACTCGCGTGCGAGCGACCGGTCAGGGAGTCTGCTACAACTTCGGCCGAATCCTCACTGCTGCCTGCGCCTGGAAAATGGGGACACTCATGGCGTGGTTCGGCAACAGCTATGCGCACGCCGGCGAAACGATTGCATACATCTACATCATCGGAATCGTGGCCATCTGGTTCTTGCCTGAGACGATCGGCCGTCCGCTTCCCGATTAACGGCGCGCCGGTTCGTTCCGGGCAGATACTCGCACAGGTGCGCTGCCGCGGACGGCAGGAAACGTTCCGTGTGCAAGCTTTTCGCCCTGCGAAGAAAAACCGCGTTAGGAGCCCGTCCCCTTCACGGCGCCTCTTGCCCGTTTCCATGTGCGAGGCGCGAAGCCGGTAATACGCTTGAAGGCGCGACTGAAAGTGAACGGGTCCGAAAAGCCGAGCCCAAGGCCGACTGATTTCACGCTCGCGTCCTGCTGGCGGAGCATGCGCTGAGCCAGCAGTATGCGCTCGGTCTTGATGAAACGCCCGAGGGGAACCCCCGTCTGGGAATGGTACAGCGACGTTAGGTAGTTGGGCGACATGTGGAACGCCTTGGCCACGTCGGCTAGGGTGAGCGGCTGTCCGGAGTGGGCCCGCACAAAATCCGTGATCCTGTGCGCCAGCTCGGCGCGAGCATCGAGCGGAGTCCCTCCGCCCTTCAGGACCTGCCGGTAAAGCTCGACCGCCACCGACAGCATCGCCTCACGCAGAGCGTCGATGGGGGGCCGCTGGTGAATGGAGCTGGCCGCCAGTTCACGAAGGACGTCGAGGCGCTCCTTCCCGTAGCTGCTAAGCGAAGTCAGCCTGACCACGTACTCCACGTCGTAGCCCCTCTTGTTCCGATGCCGGCGCACATGGAGCATCGGGTCGTCGTTAAGGACCCACCAGGCCAGCCGATAACCGACGTTGCTCCTGCAGACGGTTTCGGCGTGGGGAACGTTGCCCGCTATAACGACGATGTCACCCGGCTCCAGCTCCGAGGTCTGATGCTTGAAGCTCAGGCAGCAACGCCCGGAGAGCAGCTGGCAGAATTCATGATGCGGGTGCATGTCGTCCTCGCGGTAGAGCAACTGGCTGAAGCGGCCTCGTCGTCTCACGCCGCTTGGATTGCCGCCCTCCCATGCCCCCATCAGATGTGCGGCGTCAAACCGCGCCAGGTTGGAAATGAGCTCTTGCCCGATGAAATCAGCCAACGACATGTTCCAACTAAGAGACCGCATGCGATCAACAAGCCGGATCGGATTGCTCGCCATCCAAGACCGGCGCGCCTGTGTCATTTTCCAGTTTGTCGTACCAATTGAATTTCAGGAACGTCAAGGTGGCCGCAAAGACCGATAGGCTGAGCCAGAACCACGGCCAGTTGCGCGTCACGAGGTAGATCGGCGTTGTGAAGATGGTGAGCTGCCAGACAATGCCTATGACGACGTTGACCCAATTGCGGGCACAGTCCCGGTTTGGCTGGAAACTCGCGTCGTCCTTCAGGACCAGGTCGCGAATCCTCCCCCAGGCTCCCCACGGCCTCACGTTCTTGTAGAACCTGATTAGCGTTTCGTCGTCCTCGGGCTTTGTGCACAGGGTGCCGATGAGGCTGCTAACCGCCGAAACAACGAATATCGCCGGGAAGGCATAGAGCATGTTCACGTTCTCGCCGAATATCCTGCGCACGAAGATGGGGACTATCATGGCACTGCCAATCCCCGACACCATGCCCCAGAAATAGCCGTAGCCGTTGAAACGCCACCAATACCATTTCAGGACATTTGCCACCACGAAGCCGCTGTAGAGGGCGCCGACGAGCCACATCATCACATCCGTTATTCGGGTCGTCATTAACCCCAGGACAATCCCCATCGCCAGGACCACGAATGAGGCCAGGCGGGAGAGATTCACTGCCATTCGGCTTGAGACGCCGGGGTTGATGAAGCGCTTGTAGATGTCGTTGACCAGATAGGCGGGCGCGGCATTCAAGGTCGCGGCAAAGTTCGACATGAATGCCGCCATGAATCCGGCGACCATGAGGCCCATGAGGCCGACGGGCACGTAATTGCTGAGAACCATCGGCAGGATCTTTTCGAAATCCGGCGTCGCCATCGAGCGCAGCTCAGGCATGCAGAAACCCAGGGCAAGGACCACGATGCCCGTGCCCATCACGTAGGACGGAAACCACATGACGAGGTTGACCACCGCGCTCATCAGGCAGGCCTCCCTCGGGTTTCTGGTCGCGAGTATTCGCTGCATGTCATAGTTCGGGGCGGGGCCGGCCAGGCTGGCAAGCACCCCCTTTAACGTCATGAAGAGGAAAATGATAAAGAAGAACTCGTTGCCGTCATGGCGTATCGCGCTGTTCGCCGAGTCCATGATCCCCGTCCAATCCAGGCCTAATCTCCACCCGAAGAATGGATTCATCCAATTGGGGGGGATCGCATGCCGGATCATATCGGGCGAGACCCTCCACATGGCTATCGCGCCAATTGAGAAAGCGCTGACGACAAGGATCGTGTACTGGGTAACCTCGGTTATGACGACGCTGACCATTCCACCCTTGATTACATAGAGCGAGGTGACGCCCATGATGAGGACAGCGTAGATGTTCTCGTTGCTGAAGAATCCGGTGGTGATTCCCGTGAAATGCCAGGGCAGCAGGACCACAAGGAACTTCCCTATTCCCTTGAAACAATAGGCCAGCAGGCCGACCACGTTGACCACCGCGAACAGCACCACGCTCAGGTGGGCCAGGTTCGCGCCCGTGCCGCGGCCGAAGCGGGTCAGGATCCACTCCGCGCCGGTCATGACATTTGAGCGCCGTGTCCACGCGCTCATGAACACCATGAGGAAGATCTGGTTAAACACGGGCCAGACAAACGGCAGCCATATGGCCTTCGCCCCGTATATGAAAAGGATGTATGTGAGCCACATCGTGCCGCTGACGTCGAACATCCCAGACGCGTTCGAGACGCCGAGCAGGTACCACGGCAGCGCTCTGCCGCCAAGAAAGTAGGAGCCCAGGTTTTTCGCACCCAGCCGCGACACCCAGAGGCCCACGGTGAGCACGGCCACGAAATAAACGACGACAATCGCGATGTCTACTGCGTGGAGTTTCATGGCAATTCAGGGCCGCCGGCCGTCTGGCCGGCAATACGTTGTGATACTTGGATCTTTCAACATTTGGGGATGAATACCCGCTGCTGGGTATCGGCAACGGGGCCGGACATGACGGTCGCAGTCAGCGCAGGCGCGCCGGGATCGGAGGATGCTTCACCAAGGCAGCGATGTGGCGTCCCACCGCGGTAACGGTATCTGTCCAAATATCCGGGCGCCCTTTGAGGTAGGCGCAGAGCTTCTCAAGCGCTTTCGCGGACGTTGTCTGCTTGACGCAGCCGTCGCCGACCTCGTGGCCGGTGAGGACCAGCCAGCAACCATCCGCCATGGCCGCACCGACCAGCGCCCGCAGCTGTTCAAAGGTCTTGCAGTCAATATCCAAGGACGGAACCTGCGCCAGATCGCACCGCTCGGGGCTTGCGTAGGTTTCGCTGAAGCCGGAGCGTCCTACCTCAAAGAGCCTGGCGACAAGGGGGATGTAGCTCCTCAGCCGGGTGCCCCGGCCGACGTAGGTCTGGGCGCACGGGTAGGCGAAGCTCGTCGGCTTCACCCCAACCGCCGCCTCGAGGACCCTGTTGGCCTCGAGAATCTCCCGTTTCATACGGTCGAGCGTGTAGTTCTCGAGCATCGTCTCCGGTGTCTGCCAGCTTAGGAAGTTGCCCATGCACGGATGCTTTATCGTGTGGTTGCCGATCTCATGGCCCTCGGCGGCTGCAGCCCGCCACTTCTTGAGCTGCCGCGTCATGTTGCGAGGCAGGGCATAAAAGGTGCCCTTGATCCCATAGTGGTCCAGGATCGGCACGCCCACCTCGACCGACGACGGCCTCGCGTCATCCCAGCAAAGGCTCACGGCCCCGCGCTGGCCGTCCGGCCAGCGAAAGGATCCATATCTTGGGTCTTTCATATATTCGGGGATGGAATTGCGCAGAAGGGAGCCCGCCGCCGCCGGAGACAGCGCCCATTTGACCACCGTCATAGCGCGTCGAGGGGGAGCGGGTTGATCAATTCCGCACTCTACGCCTGATAATTGCGAGCCACTTTCCGAATCGCGCCGGCCACCTGGTCCACGTACGGATCCGTCATGATCTGCGTGATTGGCAGCAAGACGGCACGCTCAAGGAGCGCGATCGTGCGCGGGCACATGTCCTTGGCGTAGGTCATCCTCGGCGGGTGCCGCTCCAGCGTCCAAGGCGCGCCGTTGCGGTGCGCGCTTCGCTTGTTCATCACGTAGTCCCAGTGGTAATAAATATGGCGGTCCGGGAACTGCTTGGAGAACACGGTCCCGCAGCGGACACCTTCCGCGGAAAGGGCTGCAGCCATTTCTAGGGCAGAGGCCGCGTCAGGCATGAAGAACACCAATGAAATCCCGCAGTCTCCCGCGCGGTCATTGACCCCCTCCATCTCCGCCCCATGGATCTCCTCGCAGGCCGACCAGAGGCGTTCCTTGATCAGGCGGGTTCGCGCCAGAATCCTGTCGCGCTTCTTGAGCTGCTCAAGGGCGACGGCCCCGTGCAATTCCGACATGCGGAAGTTCTCGCCGAGGAAGCACATGCTCCTCCATTGGTCCGCGACTCCCCGGTTCGCCGCCTGCTCCTCCATCCAGAATGCGTAAGCTGAATCGTGGTATACCGCCGCCCGCTCGTAGATGCCGCGGTCGTTCGTAATGACTGCACCGCCCTCTCCGCTGGCGACAATCTTGTAATGCTGCAGGCTGAAGATCCCGGCATCGCCAAACGTCCCGAGAGACTGCCCTCCAAAGCTGCCGCCATTGGCCTGGGCGCAATCCTCGAGGACCGCGATCCTCCTGCGCCGCGCTATCTCCATGATCCGCACCATATCGCAGGGGATGCCCCGCATGTGCACAGGGATGACCGCTGTCGTCCGGTCGGTTATCTTTTTCTCCATGTCCTGCGGGTCCATGCTGAGGGATTCGTCCACCTCAACAAGGACCGGCAGGGCGCCGACCGCCATCACGGCCGCCGCCGTCGCTATGTAGGTGTACGCCGGGACCAGGACCTCATCACCCTGGCTCACTTTCAAGGCGATCAGGCCGGCGATCAGGGCGGACGTTCCGCTGTTGACCCCGAGAACGTACTTGGCCCCGGTCTTGGCGGCAAGCAGCGCTTCAAACTGGGCGACTGTGGATTTCGAAGGGTTCGCAGCATAGCGAAAAAGCACCTTGCTCCGGAGGACGTTCGTGACGGCACGGATTTCCTCCTCACCAATCTCATTCGTGCCGTGCAACAGGTTTGGCGGCGCCGGTTCCGTCACTGTCATCGGGCCACCCCTAATCGCCAGAACTTCTTTTGTCTCGATCATCCGGGCAGGCTATCATGCGGCGTTTCCAATCGGAATAGCAGTGCATACGAATCCATGTCAAAAATTACGCAAGAATTGATTTGTGAATACCCGCTGGAGACGCCTTCAACCCTTCCTAATGGCACAACACCGTCATTACCCGGCCGTCCGCCGTGGGGCACACGGGGGCCTTCAATTGAACATGCCGGAGGGCCCAGCATGATGGACGGAACGCCGACGGGAATAGGAAAGCCTCCCGAGTCAGTTTCGTCGGGCTATTACTGGCATTTGGGCGGACCGGGGAAAGGCAGCACAGCCTACCTGGCAGGATTATTGTGTGGTCTTGCCTCCTTCCCTTGCCTTATGCGGGCCCAGGTCGAGGATGCCGGGCAAAGATTCCGGCTGCCCGAATTCTATACCATCCCGGCTGCGACGCCGCAGGAGCAGACGCCAACCAACGGGCTACCCGCCGCGGAGTCACTGCGGACATGGACGGTCTCACATGGCGACTCGTTCGCCGATCGCTACTCGGCGCTCGCGCAGATCAACCGCGAAAACGTCAGGAACCTGCGCGAGGCCTGGACGTACCACTCGCGGGACGCCTATGGGAACATCCAGGCGAATCCGATCGTCGTCGACGGCGTGATGTTCGGGCCCACGCCCGGGCGAGCGATCGTCGCCGTAGACGCATCCAACGGCACCGAGCTCTGGAGGTTCCAACTTGAGCCCGTCGAGCAGCCGAGGATCGAGGATTCGCCCGCCCGTCGCGGCCTTGTCTACTGGCCGGGAACGGGGGCCCATCCGGCCCGCATTGTGTTCAGCTCCGGCGACTGGGTCTATGCCCTCGATCCGAAGACCGGGCACCCGATGGCCGATTTCGGCGTGCATGGGCGTGCGCCGCTGCCAACGGGTGGCACGGCAGTAGGCGTGATCTGGAAAAACACCTACATCGTGCCCGGGTTGTTGGGCGACATTTTCGCATTCGACATCGGCACGGGCGCGAGCCTTTGGCGGTTCCACACGGTCCCCCTGCGGGGCGAGCCGGGCGCAGACACCTGGAGGGGGCCGGGGTATGGCAATGGGGCGCATTGCTGGGGAGGCCTCTCCCTCGACGCGGAGCGCGGAATTGTCTTTGCCGCGATTGGGAATGCGCTGCCGGATTTCGTCGGCGTCGACCGCCTCGGGGACAACCTTTACTCGGATTGCATAGTGGCGCTCGACGCGCGAAGCGGCGCGCGGCGGTGGTATTTCCAGAATGTCCGGCACGATATTTGGGACCTCGACTGCCCGGCCCCGCCAGTTCTGCTGACCATTGAGCGCGACGGGCGGAAAATAGACGTCGTCGCGTGCCTCAGCAAGGTCGGCGACACACTGCTGGTGGACCGGGTGAGCGGAAAGCCTATCTTCCCGTTCCGCCTGCGGCGGGCCCCGACATCAACCCTTCCGGGCGAGGTCACAGCCCCATTTCAGCCCGATCCAGAGCTTCCCGAGCCGTATTCATCCCAAGATTTCAAGCTCGATGAGGTGACCAATCGTACCCCGGAGGCGCACGATTTCGTCATCAAACAGATGCGGCATGCGACCTATGGGTGGTTTGAGCCGCCAAGCGAGGGCCGCCAATTGATCTACGCGGGCTCCAGGGGTGGAGCCGAATGGACCGGGGCCTGCGTGGACGTTCCAACCGGCCGCATCTATCTTAACAGCAACCATCTGGTCGGCATGGTCACGGTGTTTCGCAACGATGAGCGCGAGCGCGATCCCTTGCTCCCGCCCAGCAACGGGGAAAAACTTTTCCAGCAGATGTGCGCGGGCTGCCACGGCGCCAAACGGCAGGGACTCGGAATGGTTCCCGCCCTGGTGGGGCTCCGGCACCGGATGGCCGAAGAGGACGTGGCTGCGCTCTTAAGAACCGGTCGCGGCCAGATGCCTCCAACGCCGCCGATGGCAGAGCAGCAATTGCGCGACCTGCTCGATTTCCTGATGCGCCGCAACCAGCCGCCTCCGCCGCGAATCGCCGCCGGGGGCCCGGCATATTTCTCGGATGGCTGGAATTTTATCAATGATCAGGATGGTTACCCGGGCTGCAATCCCCCGTGGGGCCTCCTCAACTGCATCGACATGAACACCGGCAGGATTGTCTGGCGCGTGCCGCTTGGAAACTACGAGAAGCTTTCCAAAGAGGGGCAGCCGGAGACGGGCACCGAGAATTTCGGGGGGCCGACCGTGACCGCGGGGGGCCTGGTATTCTGTTCCGGCACAAAGGATTCCATGATTCGCGCATTTGACAAGGACACCGGGAAGGTGCTTTGGTCGGCAAAACTCCCCTGGGCCGGGTGCGCGCCGCCCTCGGTCTACGAAGTGAAGGGTCGGGAGTATGTCGTGATAGCGGCGACCGGGGGTGGGAAGATCGAAACGCCGACCGGCGACGCCTACGTTGCATTCGCCCTTCCGGCCAATTGAAAGCAATGCACCGCCGAAAGGTTGAGCGACGAGAGTCCTGGCCCGCACCGGCTCCCGGTTCGCAAGGCTGGGCCCGACCGGCCTCCTGATGCACGACTCAACAAGAATGAAGGCCGAATTCCAAAATATCCGGTTGGCCGAAACGGCCTGGGCCATTTTAATTCCCTAAGAGGCGCCGGCGCACGGGCGGCGACACAAACGTCATGCCAGAATCCCCCCTGTTCGACTTTCAGGTAAACGGCTTCGCCGGAGTCGACTTCCAGCGCGACGACATCTCGGTTGAGGACCTGCGGCGTGCGGCTTCCGCGCTTCGCCGGCACGGGGTCGGGGCGATCTTTGCGACGCTGGTCACGGTCAGCATTGACAGGCTAAGCCGGCGTTTCGAGGCACTCGAACGGGCGCAGGCGGCCGCGTTTCATCCGCTGTCGGCAGGTGAGAAGGATAGCGCCGGGGTTTGCGCCCGTTACGCCGAACTGCTCGCGGAGCTTCCCATCGATCTCATCTGCATGGGCAATGGCGAGAACGGGCACATTTCGTTCAATGACCCGCCCGCTGCAAATTCTGAAGATCGCGCCAGTGTGAAAACGGTGAAGATGGACGGCGCGTGCCTCCAGCAGCAGGTCAACGACGGTTGTTTCCATTTGGTCGCCGAGGTGCCCAGCCACGCGCTCACCCTCTCGGTGCCGGTGTTCCGGGCCGCGCGGCGCCTGAGCATCCATGTTCCTGGGCCCCGCAAGGCAGCCGCAGTGCGGGCGATGCTCGAGGGTCCCATCGAGACATCCTGCCCCGCCTCCATTCTGTGGCTCCACCCTAACGCGACCTTGTATCTGGATCCCGCGTCGGCGAGCGGACTGTCCAAATGAACGCCCGATCACGATCGGCAGTGCACCCGCCGCCTATCCACGGGATCCCGATCCAATCCGATTTCACACGGAACCCCCAACAACGAAACCCCGATTCGCATGAATAGACGAGTGTTCATAAAGAACGCCGCATTGGTGGCGGCAACGGCTGCCGCGGGATACAATCGGACGCTATCCCAGGCAGCTGGCTCTGCCGGGCCCCCGGAACACGCGCCGAACCGGGTGCCGTCGGACCTGATCGATTCAAATGTCTATCTCTCGCGGTGGCCCTATCGCAGACTGCCTTGTGACGAGACGGCGAGGCTGGCGCGGTTGTTGCACCGCAATGGCGTCTCCCGCGCCTGGACGGGAAGCTTCGACGCGCTCCTCCACCGGGATGTCTCGGCGGTCAACGCCCGGCTGGCAGATGAATGCGGCACGGAGGCTGCCGGCCTCTTTGTGCCTTTCGGTGCGGTGAACCCCACGCTCCCGGACTGGGAGGAAGACCTGCGGCGCTGCCACGAGGTCCACCGCATGCCCGGGATCCGCCTTCATCCGGATTTTCACGGGTACGGTCTTGATGACCCCCGTTTCGCCCGCTTGATGGGACTGGCCACCGCACGCGGACTGATTGTCCAGATTGCACTGGGGATGGAGGACCCGAGAACCCAGCCGCCCACCGCAAGGTTCGAACCACCCCACCCGGGCCCCCTGGTGGACCTGCTTCCCAAGATCCCGAGTGCAAGGGTCGTGCTTCTGAACTTCTTCCGCGCATTCGGCAACAACCGCGTCCTGCTCGTGCGCCTGAGCAGCCTCCAGCAGGTCGCCTTCGACATGGCGATGGTCGAGGGCGTCGGCGGACTGTGCGACGTTCTCAGATCCGTTGGATCCATCCGGTTGCTTTTCGGGTCCTACGCCCCGTTCTACAATTTCGATTCCTCCCGCCTCAAGTTGCAGGAGTCAGAGCTCACCGCAGAGCAGGTCACCGCAATTCGCCACGGCAACGCTTCCGCCCTTTTGCAGTCTTCCTGACCGGTTGAAACGGCGGTCCTCTTCGTGCGCACGGCCCCCGCGTATTCGGATGCCGGCTCGCGCGTTGCCGGTCAGGCCTTCATGCCCTTGCTTTGGAGGATTGGCAGGAGGAGGTTTCGCAGATTATCGCGAAGAATCATGCGCTTTTGCTCGGGGGATATGTCCGCGCCGGTCACCTTTGCGATTTGCGAGGCGAAGCTGCGGCCTTCGACGTCGCTGCCGTACAGGACGTGGTCCGCCCCAAGTTCGCGGACCGCCATCTCGACGTAGCCGGCCGTGGGCTCGGACCCGGCCAGGCCGGAATAGATCTCGCGGCGCGTCCGTATTGTCCGGATCCCGAGCTCCCAGTTCCCCCCAGTATGGCCGCAGACCATCGGCACGCCAGGATGGCGGGCTGAAAGGTCGACCAGGTTCTGTGGTGTCGACTCCACGGGTTCGTTGCCTCCGGACTTGTACCAGCAGTGTTGGAATACCAGTGCCTTCAGCTCGGCGGCGCGCTTCACAATAGGGTCCAGCTCCGGCCTGCTGCACTTCCATCCGACCCAGAGTTTCAGCCCGACCATGGGACCGTCCGCAACGCAGCGCTCCAATTCGTAAAGGCTCTCCCTGAGGTAGTGGGGGTTCAGGTAGACAAAGCCAAACGCACGCGAGCCCCAGTCCTTCAGGATGGCCAGTATATCATCGTTGTCCCGCCGGAATTGGTCCGGCGTCGCGTCGATCGTGCTTGGAAACGGCCACGCCATGTAAATGCACATGCGCTCAACTCCCATGCGGTCGGCAAAGGCCACGAGATTCTCCATCCTCTTGTACGCCGTGTCGCCCTGAACGGGGTGGCAATGGAGGTCCCAAATCCCGAAACCGTGCAAGCTGCTGTCGGCAAGGGTCGCGGTCGGAAGGGGCATGACGGGTGTCGCCGGAGCGTTCATGGAGAGTACCTATTCAAATGCAGCATTCCAAATGTTTCCACGGGGAGCTTTGCTCATAAAATGCCTTTTCAGGAACGCCACAATAATCAGGTCTCCCTGCCGGGCCGGAATGCGGGCGAACGGGCGCCCGATGCAGCCAATTCTCCTCCGCAGAAGGCAAGTCATTCCCCGAGTTGGGTGGGATCGCCGCCGGACGGCCAACGGGAGGGCCGCCTTCCTCAATTTGACGTTTGCTTGGTATTGGTGACGATCTAGCCAGATGCAGCGCGCCGATGGCCCCTAAGAGGCCCCGGCAGAACGCCCCCCCCAGCCCCAGGTCCATTCCCAAGCAAACCCATCCGCGCCCGAATTGTTTGAAACCCCATGCACATGCAAAGACCGATCCAGGAAACACCCCGGGAATCTTCACCTGCGCGCGGATTCGTTGAGAGATTGATCGTCAATCTTGCGCTTGGGTTCATTTGCCCAGCGTTGCTGTGCCTCCCCCGGGCCTCCCACGCCGCGGCCTGGAGCGGCATCCTGAATCCGGAGCGCGCCGCGGATTGGTCGGAGGCCGGGATTTCGGGGGGGCTTCCGATCCGGAAGACGATCTTCAGGACCATCGCGCCGGGCGCAACGGCCGATGAAATCAACAAAGCCATAGCGTCCTGCCCGGGCGGACAGGTGGTCCTGCTGGGCCCCGGGACCTACACGCTGTCGACGGGGATCGACTTCGCCAACCACAGCGATGTGACGCTGCGCGGCGCCGGCGCCGACCAGACATTCCTCGTTTTCACCGGAAGCGTGGAACGCCATGGGATCGCCTCTGACATCTCCATCGAGAATTTTGACGCCAATCTTCCGCATCTTGAGGACAACTATCCGGGAGCCCCGTCCAACACCGCCGAGTGGACCGACGGGTATTCGCAGGGCGCGACCGAGGTCACCCTGAGCAGCACGGCCAACCTGGTCGCAGGCAAGAGCATCGTCTGCCTCGACCAGCTCGATGACTCCGATACCGACACGGGCAGCATCTGGGAGAGCCAGAAGAAGGACGTGTCCGCGAACGAGGGCCCTGGCGGCTCCGGGCGCAAGGGCCGCGCCGAGATGCAGATCTCGCTCGTCACCGGCATTAACGGGAACAAGGCCACCATCACTCCGGGACTCTTCATGCCAAACTGGAGAAGTGGGCAGAAACCCGGGGCTTGGTGGCCAAGCACGGTCGTCAGCGGCGACGGGATCGAGGACCTGTCGATCGACCATTCGCACAGCGGGGCAAAGTCGGGGATCCTCCTTTTCAATGCCTACCGGTGCTGGGTTAAGGGGATCCGGGACATCAACTCCAACCGCAACCATGTCTGGTTTTTCCTGGCCGCCCACTGCGTGGTCCGGGACAGCTACTTCTATGGCACTCAGAATGCGATCTATCTGAGCTACGGCGTCGAAGAGTTCATGGGCGCAAACAACCTGGTGGAGAACAACATCTTCCAGCACATAGTTTCGCCCATGATCACCAATGGGACCGGCTCCGGGACCGTTTGGGGCTACAACTACGCGGTCGACGACTACTATGCGGATGCGTACGCCAAGAGGACGAAAATCCGGGAGTGGTTCATGCCCGCCAATGTCCTGCATGCGGCCGGCTCGGAGATGATACTCATGGAGGGCAATGATTCCACGGGGCTCATTGCCGACTTCATTCACGGGACGCACCATTTCATAACGGCATTTCGCAACCAGTTCACCGGATGGGAGCCCGGAATGAAAAAACAGACGATTCCGGTGCACCTATACACGGGTTCGCGCTATTTCAACCTGGTCGGAAACGTTCTCGGAAAGCCGGGTTACCACATCCGCTACGAGGACGTGCCGCCCGATGGGACAGACGCCAACTTCTCGATTTATTCGCTTGGATGGGCGGGGAACGAGGGCCGCGTCACTTCAAGGTTGAAGAACGACCCGAAGGTGACCGAGACGCTGATGCGCTGGGGAAACTACGACACGGTGACCAAACAGGCCCAATGGCGGGCCTCCGAGGTGCCGAGCGGCCTCGACCGGTATGCAAACCCGGTCCCGGCACACCATCAACTGCCCGCCTCCTTCTATCTCTCCGGCAAGCCAAGCTGGTGGGGAACCATGCCATGGCCGGCGATTGGGCCCGATGTCAGCGGAGGAACCGATCCCAGCGGGCATGTGTACGCCAATCCTGCCGAAGTCTGCTATTCGCGCGCCCCCAGGGACTACTCATACCCTGAGGATCAATCCGGCAACCGTGTTCTGGTCTTCAACGCCAACAGGTATTACACAGCTTCCTCCACGCCCTAGGCAGCCGATGGTTCGATCAGGGTCCAGGTGACTATTGGACCAGAAGGAGGGGTTCCAGCCTGAAGATCCTCTGCCTCCGGTAAAATGTTCCCAGAGAGCCATGCGATCGCTGTCCGAAGCATCCCCCGCGAGTGAACAACCAACTCACGCAACCGGATTTGCGGCTGGCCTTGCTTTGGCCATTCGGCCGCCTGCCCACCTCTGGACGACGCAGCCCTGAATGCATGAACTTTCCCCGGCATTATCGGGGCCTCACAGCGCGGCGGTCAGGG
>Ga0181530_10000653_pt1 | contig 44740 bp, 43 predicted proteins | sample PEATcosm2014_Bin_42_FD_119769 | JGI IMG/M metagenome (GOLD analysis project Ga0181530, IMG submission 119769) | Peatland microbial communities from MTU Mesocosm Facility, Houghton, MI, USA - PEATcosm2014_Bin10_60_metaG | ecosystem: Environmental > Terrestrial > Soil > Wetlands > Peat | place...
CTTGCGGCTGGCACCACGCTTAACGGTGTCACTCCGACGGTATCCTCCGCGGGCGTTGGCACCTTCTCTACCTTCGCTGGCGGCGGCAACCCGAGCACGGTGACGCTGGGCACCACAACCTATACTTTCGTTAGTGCGGTATCCGGTACTACTTACGACCAAGTCCTAATCGGCACCAGCCAATTGGCCACCTTGGCAAATCTGGCGAACGCCATCAACCATGCCAACACCGATACTGCCGGAAGTGGCGCCTCGGGAACTGGCTATTACTCAGCAGCTGCCAACACTTTGGCCTCGGCCGGAACTGCCACGGCATCGGGCCTGGTTTTGACGGCCGCGAGCACCGGCGTCGCGGGCAACAATACCGTTTTGACCAACACTGCTGGCGCCACCGGCGCTTTCGGTGGAGGCGCCGCTCAAATTAACGCTGGCGGCAACGTTGTCGCGGGCGATGCCGTGGATGTCGGCGGCCAAACCTACAACTTCGTAACTGCGCTCAGCACCACCCCCACGGCCAATCAGGTTGTAGTGGGGACTAGCGAAGCTGCGACTTTTGCCAACCTGGCGAATGCCGTCAACGGTGCGCCCACCGGCGCTGGCACTACGTACTCAAGTAACACCGTCGCCAACGCTTCCGTCACGGCGGCGACCACCGCTACGCCGCTCTCGGTCGTCTTCACGGCTACCCAGGGCGGAACCGCGGGCAACGCTCTGGTTGCAACCGCAACCCCGGAGGGAACGGTACCGGATCTCTCCTTCGGCACTGGCGCCACGGCCGGGTTCACTGGAGGCGGCAAAGTACCGAGCGATCTGCTGACCAGTGCCGACGCTCAATCCGCCCTGACGCTCATCGACAGCGCTGTCGCCCAGGTTGCCGCACTTCGCGGCAATATTGGCGGCACCGTCAACCGCTTGCAAAGCGCTTCCAACGTCATCAACAACCAGGTGCAGAACCTGACGGCGGCGGAAAACAACGTTACGGCAGCCGACATTCCGACCGCCGTGGCCAACCTGACGCAGTATTCGATTCTGGAGCAGACCGGCATTTCCGCTCTCGCCCAGGCCAACCAGCAACAGCAGCTTGTTCTGAAACTCTTGACGTAGGCTTGGTTCCAACCGATTAAGGAGGCGGGCAACCGCCTCCTTTTCTTATGAATTGTCATCCTGAGCGAAGCGAAGGACCTATGCATTTCATCAGCGGCAGCAGAATGCAGAGGTCCTTCGCTTCGCTCAGGATGACAAACCTTGGAGCGATGATAAGGGCTAGTTATCAGCCGCTGCGGTCAAGACGCAGCCCGTTTCGGGAGATCTGCCAAAACGAGAAACTGCCGTCGCGAAAAATGTCTCCTCCACCTTCAGATTGCTGCAGGATGTTGTCGAAGTGCACCAGAATCCTGAGGCTAAGAACTAGATAACCATTCGGTGAAGGGAGAAGAAACTCATGGGGATCAGCTTTAACGCCGCGAATCTGTTGAATGGTAACGGTATCGATGTGAATTCGGTCGTGTCCCAGATCCAGGCCGGCCAGAGCGGGCAACTGACGGTCTGGCAGGGAGATGTGACCACGCTGCAAACGCAAGCCACAGCCCTCACCCAAATCAATACCGATTTGTCTAATCTGGCGGCCGCAGCCTCTGGACTTACGGGTGCGAACGGAGCGCTCACGGCGGTCACGGCCACCTCGTCGGAGTCGGCAATCGTAAACGCCACGGCCCAGTCTGGAGCCACGGCGGCCAACTACACCGTGGTGGTGACCGGCTTGGCATCCACCGGGACGCTCTACACCGGTTCGGTAGCGAGCGCGACCACGTCGATTCTGCCCACCGGCCAGACCACCGGCAACCTCACGTTCCAAATCGGAGGATCGACCGGCACCACGGCAAACATTGCCATCACTGCGGGCAGCAATGACACTCTTACCACCCTCGCCCAGTCGATCAATACGCAGAGCACCGCCAACAACTGGGGCGTCACCGCCAGCGTGGTGACCGACGCCAACGGCGCGCATCTGGCCATCTATAGCCAAGCGACGGGTGCTTCGGGGGCGCTGGCCATCCCCACCGGCGACGGCAACAACACTACCAGTCTGACCTTTGAGCCGCCCGTGGGTGGAACCGACGCCGACATTTCGATCAACGGCATCCCCTATGCCAGCACGACCAATACCGTGACCGGGGCGATCCCGGACGTGACCCTGAACCTGGTGAGCGCCGATGAGGACACGCCAGTGACGATAACCGTGGGCCCCGACACCACCTCCATCACCAACTCCATCGACAATTTTGTTACCGAATACAACACCGTCATCGGCGACATCAACACCCAGTTCGCCGTCAATGCCGCTACCAACGAGCAAGGACCGCTCGGTTCCGATACCGACTTGCGCGTCTTGCAATCCAGCCTGGCCAGCGACATGACCTACGCGACCACCGACCCGACCTCCGTCAGCAGCGGCTTGACCAACCTGGGTGCGCTGGGCATCGTCATGAACGATGATGGAACCCTGACGGTAAACCAAACCGCCACCGCTACCGGACCGGGGTTGTCCGATGTGCTCTCCACCAACCTCAGCGGGGTGCAGAATTTTTTCACCAATGCCAACTCGACCGGGTTCGCCGACAACCTCAACTCCGACCTCACCAATTTGACGGACCCAGCGAACGGGATTCTGAACCAGGACCTTGCCTCGAACCAGAGCCAGCAGACCGACCTTACGACGGAAATCACCAACTTTCAGACCCAGCTGGCCGCCCAAAAAGTGCAGTTGGATCAGGTGTTCGATACCGTCAACTCATCGCTCGAAGAGTATCCCTTCCTGCTGGATGAAATCACCGAAGAGCTGGGTTCGATCTCGACCGGCGGAACGACCGCGACCCCGACCACGAACACCAACACCACCCCGACTGCCGGAAACGGCGCGACCAGCACGAGCAGTACCAGTAGTTCGAGCAGCTAAATGGAAAGGTAGACGTTCATGAATATCCAACAGTCGTATCGCGAAGCGGCGGTTCAGGGCGCCAGCCCGGTGGCGCTGGTGGTGCGGCTTTATGAGCAGATCATCGAAGATCTGCGGCAAGCGGCGATCGCCATCGAGCAGAACGCCATTGAACGGCGGACCAAGCGCATCCAGCACGCGATTCTGGTCGTCGGCCATCTGCAGTCGCCGCTCGATTTTGCCAACGGAGGCAAGGTCGCCAAGGATCTCGACCATTTTTATAACGTTCTGCGCCAGAGTTTGGTGCGGGTGCAATTTCATCCTTCGAAACGCGGGGTCGCGCAGCTGATCACGGACTTGTTGGCGCTGCGAGAAGCCTGGATACAGGTTGAGCGAGCCGAGAGACCATCGGTCACGGCCGCAGCCGGCACGGTTCCTTCTGGTGCGGCTGTCCCCGACGCCGATCATGTGCACATGAACTGGCAGGGATGATGTCGATGTCGACGCCGACGCCGATGCCGCCGGACGCGCTCGAAACCTTGCGGCAGGTGAATGAGAATCTGCGCTCCGCGCTGCTTCGTCTCCGTCCGGAACGAAAGCATTGTTCCAGCATCAAGCCCAAGGACTTCTCCGACATACTCAGCCAGCTTCTACGGGCAGCGGAATGTCTGCGGTGCCTGCCGCCACCGTCCGAAGCGGCCGCAACGCTCGAGAAAGAATCGCTCGAATACCGCAACAACCTGGAAAAGCTGAAACATTTCCTGCCCGATCTGCAGGTGCGCCTGCTAGCCGAGAAGGCGCGGCTGGAAACCGCGCGAACCCATGTAGCGGCTGCGGGGGCTTGGGCCCAAGCCAGGAAGAAGACGCTTTGAATCGCTGATTTGTGATTGGCAAATTCCTAGGTCAGATAGTCGAAAAGATTATTCTGCGAGAGCTTGCCGATGGCGGCCAGCGCCGCCTGGCTGTCGGTCTGGGCCTGGGTAAGATTGCTGGCCGCCGCCGCCATGTCCACGGCGCCCAGCGTGTTCTGCTGCTGGCTGATCTGCAACTTGGCGGCATTCAGGTAGGTGGTCTGGGACTGCGTCTGATCGGTAGCGTTGCCATAGAACACGGTCTCGGCCGAAAGATAGCTGGAGGCTGCGCTGACTGCGTTGACGGCGGTTCCAATGCCGGTGTTGGTCTGCACGGCCTGAATGAGGTTATTGATGGCAAGAAAAACGCTGTTGCCGGGAGCGAGAAACAATTGCGATCCGGGCACGTTCACGGCGATCTTATATCCACTGCCGATCGATACGTCATTGACGTCCGCGTTACCAACATAGATGACGCCGGAGCCGTCAGGGGCGGCGGCGTCGACCACGAACGGCGCCGTGCTCGTTTTGGTGCCGGCGAACACGTAGTTGCCCTGGTAAGCGGTGTTGGCCAGCGACACCAGCTGGCTCTGAATGCCTTGCAGCTGATTGGCAATTCCGGCCAGGTCGCTAGCGGCGAGCGTGCCACCGCCGGCCTCGACGCCGAGGCTGAGGGCTTGTTGCAGAGCACTTGTGATCGAACCGAGCGTCGAACTGGCGGTCGCGAGCTGGTCCTGCACCACGCTCACACTCTGCAGATATCCGCTGGTGAACGTAGCCTGATCGTTGTTCTCGACCAGCAGGGCGGCGGCGACCGGATTGTCGGAAGGCACGTTCACGCTCTTGCCGGTCGAAATCTGGAGTTCGGCCTGTTGCTCTTCCAGTTGAGTCTGGTTGAGTGCCGCCAGCAGATCGGGCATGGGATTCGGATTGACTCGCATAAATAATTACCCCCCAAGTTTCACGATTCCGCCTCGTCCATGCCCAGGTTCACGGCATCAAGAAGCAAGAGATTGACGGTAGAGACGACGTGGGCCGCCGCCTGATAGGCCGTCTGATACTGGATAAGATTGGCCGCCTCTTCGTTGAGCGATACCCCGGAGATGCTCCCGTTTTCGTCCTGCAGTTGCTGCAGAATCAAGCTGGAGGAGTCGGCATCCGCCGACGTATTCGCCGTACTGCTTCCGACTTGAGATACCAGGTTGGAATAGAAGTCGATCGGTGTCTGGGTCTGCTCATTGCCCAAGGGCTGGGTGGCGACCGCGGAGAGATTGGCGAGATTGCCATTGCTGCCGGTCGTGCCGTCGGAACTGGCGGCAATCAGCGACGGGTCGGTCATGGTGACGGTCATGGTGGCCGCCGCACCTACCCCGCCCGCCTTCGGAGTCGCAAAGATGTTGCCGCCCGGTTGAGGCGGGTTCTCCAGATCGGTACCCTCTGCGTTGGCGGCGTTGAGGTTGTTGGCGAGACCCGCGGCCAACTGATCGAGGCTGCCGCTAATGCTCGGAATTTCCTGGTCGCGAATCTGAATCAAGCCGGCCAGGCTTCCACCAGTGAGCGAGCTGGTGATGTCCTGGGCGCCGGCCATAATGTGCTGCACGCCGCCGGTTTCCTGGGTGGTAAGCGCGAAACTCTGCGATCCGGATACCAGCGCCGTGCCGTTCGAAGTCGCCAGCGTGATGCCCTGATCGGTCGGAATCACCTGCACATCGATCAGTCCGGAAAGCTGCAGGATGAGGTTGTTCTGCGTGTCCACCAGCGTGCCGGGGGCCTGGTTTGTGCTCTGGAGAGCGCTGATCTGCTGGTCGACGCCGGCAATCTGCGCCGTCAGCGAATTCACCTGGCTGACCGACTGCGCCACGCTCAGGTCAATATTGCTGCGCTGGGTCTGGAGACTGCTGGCGGCGGTGTTGAAGTCGGTTGCCATGGTGTTGGCCGCGGTCAGCACGCCCTGGCGCAACGTCAAACTGGAGGGGTCGGGAGAGAGCTGCTGCAGGCTGTTAAAGAAATTGCTGATGTCGGCGCCAATGCCGGAAGTGGAGCTCGCGAACTGGGTTTGAATCTGCTGCATTTGCGTTTGCGAAGCGTCGAATGCGCTGTTCTGCTGCGTCGCCTGATTCATTTGGATTTGGAGGATGGGGTCGCGCAGGCTCTCGATTTTTTGGAGGACCACTCCGGTGCCCAGGCTGAGCGACCCCAGTTCGATCGGGTCGCCTGCGGCTATGTCGGTAACCTCCCGGGTGTATCCGGGAGTGCTTGCGTTGGCCACGTTGTTGGAAGTGGTTGCCATCTCCTGCTGGCTGACCGAGAGCCCGCTCAGTGCAATCGAAAGAGACCCGAATAAGCCCGACATGGTTATTCTCCAGCCCGGAGCCGGACTTCGGCCCGGACTTCTGTCGGCACTTCCGTCCTGAGCAAGCCGGGATTGGGCGTGTAGGTGGGCGCGCAACTGCCGACCACGCGATTCAAGACGGACAGGCTGCGCTCCAGGTGCCGCAGCAGCGACCAGTGCACGCGCGTGAGATAACGTATCCGGGTTCCGAGCGCTTCCCATTCGGCTTGCAACCGGGCGGAATGCGCGGTTTCCAGGGATTTGCGCGGTGCGCCAGCCGACAGCTGCGCCGAACGCCGCCCGGCCTCGCGACGAAGGTCGTCTTCAAGCCGGCTCCACTGCCGGCAAAGCTCCGCCTGATGCGCCGCACCGCGCGCGATCGCTTCCGCGTCGTTGCGTACCAGCGCCAGGGTGCTCGACTCCAGGCTCGCCGCCAGGCTGCGCAAGAGCGCCATCCGCTCGTCGATCAGCTTGCTTAGTCCGGGAAGCAATGTGTCGATATCGCTATCATCATCATTCATGGCGGAACGGCTTTTCGTTGCAAGTTGCAAGAAGATCGTCAGATCAAATCGTCGTGCGGTCGAGTCGCGGGGCCGGGTTGTCAGACCACATGTTCGCCGCGATCAGGCCAAGTCATCCAGTGTGTGCTTTGGAGTATCGAGACCAGGCTCGTCTTTATTCTCTTCTTCTACTGCTTCTTCTTCGGCCGTCTTCTCGGGCACCGCCGGACGCTTGCGCCGGGGCACCGGGTCGCGCTCATCCCCCCGCTTATCCAGCACGCGCAGCAGCGCCGGATCGATCGAGTTCGTGATCAACGGGTCCACAATTCACTCCATACTTCACTCTAGAGTTCACTTTATAGTTCACTCTGCAGTTCACTCTATGGTTCACTGCGCAGCGCTTTCCGTTAGTTCTGGGTTCCACTGAACTCGCTTACCATCGCATCGGCAATCTGGCCGGCCGAAACCGAATACTCGCCATTGCCGATCGCCTGTCGCAGCGATTGGACCTTGGCCTCGCGAATCTCAGGCTGCGCCAATACCTGGGCTTCAAGCGACTGTACCCGCGCCTGATCAAACGAGAAGCGGGCTTGGTCGAGTCCCGGCGTGCTGCCCGAGGCGCTGTTCGCGGCGGTCCCCGAGGCCTCGGTTTGCCCGGCGCGGCCCGTCGTACCTTTTTCCGGTGGCTCCGTTCCAAACGTTGTGAAATCGACTTTCATAAAATTTCTCCAATCCCTACTGCCTTTTATATCGGCAGATTCTTAGCAAATCTTAATGTCGGGGCGGCTCGCCCTCCGCAAAAGCATCGCGGCCCAATTCTAAGATCGGCAGACTCTGGAAAAACTTTAGCCTGCGAATTGAACCCCTGTTCATTCCCCACCCGATACCTTTGGTGGCTGCAAATGGCGCAAGATGAGCTTGGCGATGCCAATGCCTCCGCTGGCTGCCATCGACTGCGCCAGCGCCTGGGTCGCCATCAGGCGATAGTCGCTCGCCCCGGGGGTTTTGGCGTCCTCCGAGTCGCCGCCAAACGTCTTCTGCAAAGCGTCGAGCACCGGCGTGAGCAGCAGGGCCTCAAAGTCGCGCGCGGCTTTTTCGCTTTTCGCGACCGCTTTCGCGTCGGGAAGTCTAGCCGCCAGCGGTGGAATGGAAGCCGAAGCAAGTGTAATGTTCATGAGATTGTCTCCCGTCGGTCGTTGGTCATTAGTCGTTAGTCGTTCGCGGTTCGTTCCTGGTGCGAATGGTCTTGCCAACCGCGAACCCCCAACGACCAACGACTAACGACCAAGCTCAGATCACCTCCAGGTCGGCATCGAGCGCTCCGGCAGCCTTGATGGCTTGCAGGATCGAGATCACGTCGCGCGCCGTCGCACCCATGCTTTGCAATCCGCCAACCAATTCGTCGATACTGGCACCTTCGCCGATTTCCAGGCGCTTCGCCGGACCCTCCTTGGTCTTCACTTCGGTCTGGGGCACGACTTCGGTTTTCCCCTGCGATTGCGGCGCGGGCTGGGAAACGGAGTACTCGGTCGATATCTGCACCGAGAATCCGCCGTGCAGAATGGATACCGCTCCCAGACGCACGTCTTTCCCCATCACGATGGTTCCGGTACGCTCGTTGACCACGACGCGGGCGCGGCGCTGCACGGGCACGGTCAGGTTCTCGATTCTCGCCAGGACCGCCGTCAGGTTGGCCACGCCGGTAGCGCTCGGGTCGACTTCCACTCGTCCGCCATCGCGGGCGCTGGCGACGGCGTGTCCAAATTCGCGGTTGATGGCGTCGGAGATTTCGCCCGCCGTGGAAAAATCGGGCTCGCGCAAGAGCAGCGAAACTGGAGCCAGCGCGTTGAAGTCGAAGGTCAGACTGCGTTCGACCCGGCCTCCAGCCGGAACTCTTCCCGTGGTGGGGTGGTTCATCTGCTTGCTCGCGCCCGCCCCTCCCACGGCATAGCCTCCGACGGCGATCGGTCCCTGGGCGGCGGCGTAGACCTGCCCGTCCGCGCCATAGAGCGGGGTCAGCAGGAGCAGCCCGCCTTCCAGGCTCTTGGCATCGCCGATCGAGGCAACGGTCACGTCCACTTGCGTGCCCGGCCGCGCGAACGCGGGCAGGCTGGCGGTCACAAACACCGCCGCCACATTGTTGACGCGCGCCGTCAACGGCGGAATCTGCGCCCCCATGCGCTGCATGATGTTGGCCAGGGTCTGGGTCGTGAACACGGTCTGCTGGCTGTCCCCCGTGCGCGTGAGTCCAACCACCATGCCGTACCCAATCAGGGGATTCTCCCGCACCCCTTCAACGCTGGTCAGGTCGCGGATTTTGATCGCGACCGGATCGCCAGCGAAGACAAAGACCGCTCCGGAAAGTGCAAGCATGAGAAGAAGAGCGGCGGCCATGGCGGCTTTCATAAGAGTAACGCTCCTAGAAATCCAGAAAACTCAGAATGGTGCGCAGCCACTTGCGAGGCGGGCGGGTTCCATCCGAGATCACGCCCTTGCCCTTGATCTCCAGTTCCAGATCGCCGACGCTGTCGGAGGCGACCATGTTGTTCGGCCCGATATCGCCCCGGCGCACCACCCCGCGCAACACGATGGTCTGCTTCTCGCGGTTCATGTTGATGACGCGCTCGGCCTCGATGACTAGGTTCCCGCTGGCGAGAACGGCGACCACTCGGCCCGACAGATTGGTGGTCACGTTCGTAGCCGTAGAAGCCGCGCCCTTGCCGGACAAGGCCTCGGAGGAGTTCAGCCCGAGCAGATTCGCGACCCCTCCGACGTTGATCTTGCCGGGCAGCGAACTAATGCCCGAACTGGTGTTTAAGGTACGCGTCGTGGCCACGGAGTTGGCGTTCGACGCGGTTACGCCTTGCACTACCACGATCTCGATCACGTCCCCGACATTCATGGCCTTGTAATCGGCGCTGAGAGACGCCATCCGCCCCGAATCCACCCAGATGCTTCCCAAGGAGAGCGTGGGCGCGGCCGGTTGCCCCATCTGGACGCGGGCAAGGTATTTGGCCAGGCTGTCGTCCTTGGCGTCCCGCTTCGACGCGTTCAGCCAACCGGCCGTCAGCAACAGCAGACAATACAGCACCGTTTTCACTTGCGCTCTCCTTGGGGAAGGTCAGAGGTGAGAGGTCAGATTGCAGAAGTTAAACCGCATCGCACAAACGGCGTCGGCGATCCCGGGATTTCCTCTGCAATCTGACCTCTCACCTCTAACCTTCGTTCTTACTTACTGCGGCAAAGCTTCCAGCAGGGCGGGACCGGAAATCCGCGCCCGGAAAACGTGACCATCCAGGCCGCGCACGCGAATGATTTCGCCTTCGCGGCCATGCTCCAGGCAAGTCACACTGGCAGTCATGCGCAAACGGCTGGAGAGAAACACCGCCGTCGCCCGCTCTCCGGCGCGCACTGCCGGTTTCGGCGGAGCTTCGGGCAACGGGCGTGACCCCGATACCGACCGCGACCCAGTCGCCACTCGGCACGACCGGGCGCGCGCGCCTACGTCCGCGTCGGGAGAGTCACGAACAGAGTCGCGGAGATAGACCAGGAATGGCAGACACTGCCCGGGCTCGCCGCATTGCAGGCGGAATTGGGTGCGTCGCGGCCCCGCGTCCCAGCAGGCCGAGGCAACTCGCAGCCTCCGACCGGCAAGGGCTGGGAGAGCCACCGGCAGTTCGAGATCCTCGGGCCGAGGCAACTGTTGTTCCGAGAGCCCTCGTTCGCGGAGTTCAGCCACCACCGCCTGCCACACTTCCTGCTGCGTTACCGGAGCGGGCGGACCCGCCGGCGGTCGAGCGTCCCCGGCCCAGAGCAGCAAGCCGGACGCGATTCCGAAGGCGAACAGGAAACCGGCGAGAATAAATCGAACCACCACTCAGGTCCTCGACTCTCTCAGACTACTTGCCCAGTTGGTTGACCAGCTGAAACATTTCATCGGCGGCCTGCACCACGCGTGACGTGGCTTCATAGGAACGCTGCGCCACGATCATGTTGATGAACTCATCGACCACGCTGACGTTCGACTGCTCCAGATACCCTTGCTCGATCTGTCCCAAACCGTCGGTGCCGCCCGGCGTGCCGACGGCGGCATCGCCCGAAGCGGTGGTGGCCAGATACAGATTCTGGCCGACGCTGTTCAATCCTCCCGGATTCGGAAAGAGCGCCAGTTGTATGGTTCCCACCTGCTGCGCCGCGGTGGTCCCGGCCAGCGTGACCGACACGGTGCCGTCCGACGCGATCGTGACCGAAGTGGCGCCGGCGGGTATGGTGATGGCGGGCTGCAGCGGATTCCCGGCGGCAGTGACCACATTGCCCTGCGCGTCCTGGTGAAATTCGCCGCTGCGCGTATAGGCAGTCTCACCCGTCGGCAACAGCACTTGAAACAATCCTTGCCCTTCGATGGCCAGATCGAGCGGGTTGCTCGTCTGACTCAGGTCGCCCTGCATCTGCAGGATCTCCGACGCCGAAGAGCGTGTGCCGAGGCCTACCTGCAGGCCGTCGGCCACGGTGGTCTGCTGCGAGGCGGCCGCGCCCGGCATTACCATGTTCTGGTAGATGAGATCCTGGAACTGCATGCGGCGGCTCTGGAAGCCGGCCGTGCTGGAGTTGGACAGGTTGTTGGCAATGGTATCGAGATTCGTTTGCTGCGCCTGCATTCCGGTGGCGGCGGTGTAGAGAGCTCGAAACATGCGCTTCCTCCTAAACTTTTGCCAATTGGGTGCTGGCAATCTGGTTGAATTCGGTGTCAAACAGCGACATGGCGCGCTGCAGCATTTCAGCTTGCCGCTGCACCCCGATCAGCGTTATCACCGAACCGATGGAATTCACGTTCGAAGATTCAAGCGCGCCCTGCTTGAGCGCCGACTGCTGCGCCGGCTTCGCGCTGCCCTCGGGAGCGGCGATCAGGGCCTGACCCTCGGAGATGAGCTTGGTCCCTGGAGCGAATTCCACTAACTGAATGCTGCCCGCGACCGCGCCGTTCACCGAGAGCGTTCCATCCGAGGCGATGGAGACGGCTCCCGCCGGAACGTTGATGACGCTCTTCGGTCCGAGCGCTGGGTCGCCGAGCACGGGATCTCCCGCTGCCGTTACCAGCACGCCGCTGCTCGACACATGGAAGCTTCCGTTGCGCGTGTAGCGTGTGCCGCCGGCAGTCTGAACGGCAAAAAACCCGGCGCCTTCGATCGCCACATCCAGCGGATTTCCGGTCGCTTCCATACTGCCCGCGGTCATATCCATGTGCGTGCCTTCGAGCACTCCGAAGTTGTTCGTCGCCGAGTTGAGCACATTGCCGAGCACGCTCTGAACCGCCGGGCCCGACACTGCCATCAGCGACTGGAAGGTTGTCTGCTGGCCTCGAAATCCGGTGGTGTTCAGATTGGCAAGATTGTGGGCCGCCACTTCGAGCGCCTGGCTTTGCGCCCGTAACCCCGCGCACGATGCATAGAATCCGCTGTCCACGTTGGCTCCTTGTGGTTAGACATGATGCAAACGAGTCGCCATGACGGAGAAAGGAACTTTCTTGCAATGACTTTGTTCTGAGCCGCTTAGGAGTGGCAGCCGGGTGGGGAAACATTGGAAGCGTCTTAGAGTCGCAGGCGGGGAAAACTTTGCCGGGCGCAAGCGGGCAAACTTTTCTTGAGAAGCTTGAAGGCTGTGAGATCAGGTCTCAGGTGTCAGGAAGATCGGGCTCATGCGTTTCCTAAGACCCAAGACCTGAGACCTGACACCTGACACCTGCCTCAATCAATTGTGTAGTTGAAGACGAACGACAACCGGGCCGCCCTCAAACAACGCGACCGTTTCCACGGAAGTGCCATCGGCCAGCGAATGGAATCGGTATGCTCCGCCGCTGACCACGCTCGGCACGCTCAACATGCACCGTTCGTCCGTACCTGCGAGCTTGTTCTTGAAGTTTCCCGTGATCATGTTGCAGATCTCTCCGAGGGCATCCACTACCTCGTCTTCGGAGATGGTTGTGCCCCCCAGCATGCCCTTGGCAATCAGGCCGGCGGTCTTCGCATTGCAGCAGACCGTCAGAATTCCGCACAGCGCGCCGGCCAACCCGACCATGGCGGTGAATTCTCCGTGCGGCCCGTGCTCGGTTTCGGCCGACGGCGTCACCCGGCATCCGAGCATGATCTCGAAAACTTCCTTGATCGCAAGCTCGAGAATGGGAAGCCAGTTCTCCTCCTGTGACCGCTTGGTTAACGCGGTACTTGCGCTCATGGTTTCTTTCCCAGCAAGGGCAGGACGTGCTCTTTCACTTGATCGGGAGTGAAGGGCTTGCGGATGTATCCGCGAGCGCCCGCTGAAAGCGCTTGCACCACGTGCGATTCGCTGCCTTCGGTCGTGATCATCACGATCGGAACGCCTTTGGCGCTTTCCACCGTGGCAACCTGGCGGACAAATTCCAGCCCGTCCATGACCGGCATATTGATATCGCACAGGATGAGGTCGACCACGTTGCTCTGCAACGCGGCCAGCGCTTCGGCCCCGTTTCCGGCTTCCACAACCTTGTCCATGTCGATGCCCGCCTGACGCAGCGAACGTTCGACTATTTTTCGCATCACCGAGGAATCATCCACAATGAGCGCTCGGATCTTGTCCATGGGTTCCACCACTCTGCGGTTCACTTCATCAGACGCGAAATTGCGAGCCGCCGTTTTCTGGCTGACTTGATGTACATCGGCAGTTCGAGCCGGCGCTTTAGGAAAGCGCTGCCGCGCTGTCAGTCGTCGCCGCGGGGATTGGGCCCTGCCTAGATGGAACGAGCGATTGAGACAATGACTCAATGCCTCGATGACTCAATTCTGCTTTTATCCGGTATGCTTAGTGGAGACATATGACCCTGCTCGACGCCCCGTCGTACGACCCCGCGAAAGCGCGGCGGCGCAATATCAGGATCGCGGTCACCATAGTGGTCGTGATCGTTCTGGCCGCGCTGGCCTGGATGTATCGCAATTGGCCAGAAGAGCATGCCGTCGACAAGTTTTTCGCCGCGCTTCAACACCAGGATTACGAAACCGCCTACGGCATTTACTTCAACGATCCCGGCTGGCGCCAGCATCAACAGAAGTATCCTCAATACACCTACGCGGACTTTTATCGCGATTGGGGACCGGGCGGCGAGTGGGGCTTGGTCAAGTCCCACCGGATCTACGGATCGGTCAACACAAAAAGATTTGGCGGCGGAGGGGTTGTGGTCGAAGTCGTGGTCAACGAGCGCGCCGAGCACGCCCGCATGTTCGTGCAGAAGTCAGATAAGACGCTCACGGTGTGGCCGTACTAGATCGTGTGGGGACGGGTTCTGCCCCGTCCGAGCCGAGTGCAGCTCGGCAGTTACGCCGCCGGGACCGCAACCTGCGCCAGCGTCTTCTGCAGCGACGCCTCATCTCCCACCGTCAAGCAGATCTTCGAGCGGTCGATTTGGCGCATCAGTCCCCACAGAACTTTTCCCGGGCCGACTTCGATAAAGAGGCTGGCTCCCTTATCGATCAGCAGCCGCATCGACGGCTCCCACTTCACCGTGCCCGTCACCTGTCGAATCAGGGCCTCGCGCGAAGCTTCCGCGGAATCGACCACGGCGGAATCGACATTCGAGACCACCGGACACGACGGATTCTGAAAACTCAGCGCGCCCAGGTCCCGCGCCAGACGATCCTGTGCCGGTTGCATCAGCGAACAATGGAAAGGTGCGCTCACGGGCAGGCTCACGGCCTTCTTCGCTCCGCGTTCGACAGTCAGGCTGATGGCGCGATTCACCGCTCCGGCGTGGCCTGAGATCACGATTTGCTCAGGTGAATTGATATTCGCCGTCTGGCAAACCTCTCCCTGCGCCGCTTCGGCCGCAATTTCGCCGACCTTGTCGACCGGCATTCCGAGAATTGCCGCCATCGCGCCCACGCCCACCGGCACCGCTTCCTGCATGTACTTGCCGCGATTGCGGACCGTCCGCACTGCATCGGCAAAGGTGAGCGTACCCGCGGCCACGTGCGCCGAATACTCGCCCAGGCTGTGCCCGGCAACAAAATCCGGCGTCAGACCTTTTTCCTGCAACACGCGCAACGCTGCAACCGACGCCGTCAGAATTGCCGGCTGCGTGATCTCCGTGAGCTTCAGTTTTTCTTCCGGACCTTCAAAGCAAAGCTCGGACAGCTTGTAGCCGAGCGCCTCGTCGGCCTCCTCAAAGATCTGCCGCGCTACCGGATAGTTATCGGCCAGCTCTTTGCCCATGCCCACGGTCTGCGAACCCTGGCCGGGAAAGAGGAAAGCGATGGAGGAAATTGATCCTGTCATTGATATGCTCACGTAAATATGCTCACGTAGGGGCAGGTGCCCTCACCTGCCCAGTGGGGCGAAGCCCCGCAGCTTTCTTATCGTGCCGGCGAAAGGCCTGGCGCGCTTCGCACGCCTCCCCAGACGAGGGCGTCTGGGGCTACGCGATTCCTGGCGATCGTCTCATGATCACGTCGAAACCGCCACGCTCAACCCTGCCAGCTCCCGCTCAATGGTCTCGTTCACTTTGCCCTCGGCGAATTCCGCCGCCACGCGCACCGCGTTCTTGATGGCATTCGTATTCGACGAGCCGTGGGTGATGATGCACACGCCTTTTACGCCCAAGAGCGGCGCGCCGCCGTAATTGGTGTGATCGAGCCGCTTCTTGAAATCGGAAAACGCGTTGCGCGAAATATACGCTCCCACCTGCCGCGTAATCGTCGCCTTCAAAGTTTCTTTCAGCACGGTGCGCACCAACCGCGCCACGCCTTCGGAAGTCTTCAACGCAACATTGCCGACAAAGCCGTCGGCCACGATCACGTCCACATGGCCGTTGTATAAATCGCGGCCTTCCACGTTGCCAATAAAATTAATCGGAAGCCGCTTGAGCAGTTGAAAGGCCTCGCGCGTCAGCTCATTGCCTTTGCTTTCTTCCTCTCCGATCGAAAGCAGCCCGATGCGCGGATGCTCCATGCCGAAAATCGAACGGAAATAAATGTCCCCCATAATCGCGAACTGCTCGAGATTATTGGGAGTGCAATCGACATTTGCGCCGACGTCGAGCAGAATGGCGGCCGTGTTCAGGACGGTCGGAAACGCCGCTGCCAGCGCCGGACGGTCCACGCCCGGCAGCGCGCCCAGCACCACTTTGGCCGTGGCCATAGCGGCGCCCGTGTTGCCCGCGGTTACGAAGCCCGCGGCGCGCCCGTCGCGCACCAGTCGCAGTCCGACGCGGATCGACGAATCGCGCTTGGCGCGGATCGCCTCCACTTTGTCGTCCATGGCGATGACTTCGCTGGCGTGAACTACGTCAACCGGCAGCCGCCCCGCGCCGGGATAGCGCGCCAGTTCGGCCCGCAAAAGTGGTTCCGGTCCGACGAGCAGCACGCGGACGCCGTGGTGGCGCGCCGCCTGCAATGCGCCTTCAATCTCCGGCTTCGGCGCCTTGTCGGACCCCATCGCATCCAGTGCGATTATGCTAGGCATGAAAGTACGCTAGGCATTACGAAAAAATGGAGCGCCGGGCGTCCCCGCCCGGCTGGACTCATCGCGCGGTCGGAGTGCTACGACTTCTCAGCGACCTCGACCACTTCTCGGCCTTTGTAGGTTCCGCATTTCGGGCACGCCCGGTGCGGCATCTTCTGCTCATGGCAGTTCGGACACTCCGACAGCGAGTGCTTCGAAAGTGAGTCATGCGCGCGCCGCGTGCTGGTGCGCCTCTGTGAATGTCTGCGTTTCGGATTCGGCATGGTTTTTCAGTTTTCAGTTCCCAGTTCTCAGTTCTCAGTAAATACGCTTGACTGAGAACTGGAACTGAGAACTCTCCTTTATTGTTCCAACTTGTCTCGTATTTCTTTCAGCGCCGACCACCGTGGATCCTCGACCTCATCCACGCATGAGCACTGTATTTCATTCAAATTCTTGCCGCAGTGCGGACACAGTCCTTTGCAATCCTCGCGGCAAATCGTCTTCAACGGCAGCGCCAGCAGCACCTGCTCGCGCAGCGTGTCTTCCAGCAACAAGCCTTCGCCCTCGTAATACCCGATCTCGGCCTCGGCGTCGGTGACCGAAAGTTCTTCGTGCCCCGAGTCGGTTCCGAGCGGCCGGTAGAGAAGATCGAAACTGCGCTCCACCTCGTGCACGACCGGATCGAGACAGCGCGCGCAAGGCACTTCCAGGCTGGTTTCGAGCTTGCCCTTCACCCGGATGTCCTGCACCACCTTGTGCTTGCCGTGATGCTCCACGACCAGATCGGCCCGGCCCTGGCTGCGCAACGGCGACCGCTGCCGGACCTCCTCCCCCAGATCGATCGCACCCGGGCTGAATTCCTCCCGGAAATCGACCGGGTGAATTTCCAGATCCTTAAGTTCGATGAACATTGGAGCTTGGAACCTCCGCCGCCCCCACTTAAGTTACCGCAAAGGCCCGCGGAAGTGCGCACAGAGACCGAAAGTCTCTCAGGGAGCAATACGTAAGAATAAAGGGCCGAAAACGCGGTGTCAAGGAAACCGGTCTGCAAGTGCCGGGCTGCGAGCTAACGAGCTACGAACTGCAAGGAAATGACTTGCTCGCAGCTCGAAGCCCGCAACTCGCGGTTCAGCACGAGGAATTCGAGTACTACGCGAGAACAAGCCCCGCCCATCCATGGCTGTCCTTGTGTTAAACTTTTTGTTTACACAAAAGCGCTTCGATCATGCTCTTTTCCAAAGAATATGTGGGCTATCTAGCCCGCGAAGTTTCCAAAAAACTGGTGGCCAGCGGTCTCATTGAGACCAAGGCGATGCCTGCTCTTACTGGCAAGGTGCATGCCGCCCTGCTCGAAGAACTGGCGCTCGAGGACCGGATTAACGATGAGGTGCGCGTCATCCTCGAAGCGTATTCCGACGAAATGCAGAAGAGCGGCGCCAATTACCAGGAAATGTTCCGCAAGGTGAAGACCGAGCTGGTGAAGAAATACAAGGCTGTTCTTTAAAGTTCAAAGTATGAGGACGCCCCTGCTGTGCGACTGACCCGCGACAAAGTCAACAAACTCGCCCACACCATCACTGACGCCGTCGCCGACATGGACGAGGTCGAGTTCATTGAAGACCGCAATACCATCCGCCTCGGAGTCCGCAAAATTCTCGAAGAGCTCCTGATGCAGGAGGCCCGCATCGACCAGGCCGCCCGCCAGAAAATAGAGAGCCAGCGCCGCACCATCATCGAGGGCTCCGAGGAATGGTCGATCCTCTACCGCAAGTATTACAACGATGAAGTGAAGAAGCTGGGACTCTAGTTCTCGGCTCCTCGGCTCTCAGTCCAGTGTCGTTTGGTTGTGCAATGTTGGTAGACGCTGCGGGTCATGCGGCCGCAAAGGACGATCGAGCTCGGATCAAGAATTCTGTAGGTTGCATTTCGGGGGCGACATGAGAGTGAGATTCGCAGTGGCAGCGGCGGTGATGAGTCTCGCGCTTAGTGTCGCAGCCCAGAAGGAGATGCACATGGTCCATGCCAAAGGTTCTTTCGACATCAAGATGACTCCCGCCGAACCAACCGACTTCGAGAAGGCGAACGACATTACTCGGTTTACATCCGACAAGACTTGGCACGGTGACTTCGAAGGAGTCAGCCATGGAGAAATGATCACCGGCTCGACCGCGAGCACCGGCTCCATGGCCTATGTTGCTATTGAGCGCATGACAGGCAAGCTTAACGGCCGGCAGGGCAGCTTCACCTTCTCGCACCGCGCCAGCATGATGAAAGGCGACGCCCCCTCTGCGGGAGAGCTGAGCGTGATGGTGGTGCCCAACTCCGGCACTGGAGAACTGACCGGACTCACCGGCTCGCTCATGATCCATATCGACGCTCAGGGTAAACACACCTGGACTTTCGATTATTCGCTCCCGTAACCGTCCTCGCGTGGGCGAGCGTCAAGTGTCTGAACCCGCCAAATGACGCACAACAGACGCACCCGCCTAGCAACCCAGTACCATGCCTGGCAGCCAAGCTGCCTACCCAATACCAGGCTTGGCAAGCCCAGTTCAATAACTATTCCGAACTCAGAAGGATCCCCAGGTTTCACTGCGAACCGGGAATCTGAGAATTGCCGGGTACCGGGTACTGGTTACTGAGTATCGGGTACTGGATTCATCCGCAGCACATCGTCCTGATCTTTATCATCTCTGCTTTTGATGCCCGCCGCATTGAGCTGGCGCGCCACCGGCTGCACTTCCTGCAGAATCCGCGCCAGCGTTTGCCCTACGGCTTCCCGATCGCTGTTATCCGCACCCCGGCGCTGAATCACGCTCTGTAAAAAAGTTTTCGGCCGCGGATACACCACGATCTTGACGTCGTCGCCCTCGGGAACTCCCGCCGCTTTCTTCGCCAGTTTCAGCGCCGTATCGTAGCCGCCGAGTTCATCCACCAGGCCAAGGTTCTTCGCATCCTGGCCCGACCAGATTCGTCCCTTCGCAATTTCCAGCACTTTATCCTTCGGCAGCTTGCGGCCATCGGCAACCTTGCTGGTGAAATCCACATACACGCGATCGAGCCACGCCTGGAATCGTCCCCATTCGGCGGGCGTGTAATCGTGGGTTCCGGTGAACATGGTAGCGTTGTCGCCCTGATGCACTTCGTCCCACGAAAGTCCGACTTTGTCCCACAGGCCGCTGGTCAGCATTTTTCCGCCCAGCACTCCGATCGACGCGGTGATAGTTCCCGGCTCGGCTACAATTTTGTCGGCCGCCATGGCCACAAAATATCCACCCGAGCCCGCCAGATTTCCCATCGAGACGATCACCGGCTTGCCCGCCTGGCGCGCCTTTACCACTTCGCGCCAGATGGTATCGGAGGCGACATACGATCCGCCCGGACTATCCACGCGAAATAAGATCGCCTTCACGTCCTTGTCTTCCGCCGCAGCTCGAATCGCTCCGGCCACGGTATCCGAGCCCATGTTTTGGCTGCCCTGCACGGGATCGTAATCGCTCTTGCCGCGCGTGACCTCGCCGACGCCGAACACCAGCGCCACCGTCTTCCCGCGCTCGTGCGGACGCCCGGCGCGGCTCAAATATTTGTCGAGATAGAGCAGTTCCGCTCCATCGCCGGCCTTGCTCTTTACGTCGCCGTAGACCTCGTCGCGATAAGCAACCGCGTCCACCAGTTTCGCCGCGACCGCTTCTTTGCCGAGATAAGGTCCTGCGTCCACCAATGCCTGGAATTTCTCCGGCGCAATCTGCCGCGCCTGACAGATGCCGTCCTTCATCTGGTTGAACCAGGAATTCATGATCGCGGTCATCGCCTCTTTGTGCGGACCGGTGTACTTGGTCTCGGTGAAGAAGTTGAGCGCATTCTTGTATTCGTAGCGATGATCGCCATGAAAAGTTATGCCCAGCTTCGACAAAGTTCCTTTCACGAAGGGCGACTCCATGATGATGCCGGTCAGTCCGATGTCGCCCGAGGGCTGCATATAGATATGGTCAAAGGCAGTCGCCAGGTAGTACGCGCCGTTGCCCGGACCAAACTCACCGAAAGTTTCCGAGTACGCGACCGCAAACTTCTTGTGCGCGCGAAATCTCTCGACCGCATCGCGAATTTCCTGGGTCTGCGCCATCCCCATCGGAGCCGCGCCGATCTTGGCAATCATGCCGACGACGCGATCGTCGCTCGCTCCGCGATCGATGGCGTCGACCACGTCGCGCAGCGTTTGCTGCCGTTCGGTCAACAACAACTGCGCAGCCGGCGTGTCCGGCACGTCCTCCATGAACGCCTGCTCGAAATTGGCTTCGAGGATAGTCTTGGAGGGAACTTTGCCCTTCGAGCCGATCACGGCCACCATGACGATGACCATTCCGATCAGCCACAGGGCGCCTAAGATGGCAAGAAAGCGCGCGATCAACTTCCACATGGTTTGCTCCTTTTGGTAAGAAGGAGCAGTTTAACCAAGTTCGAGGCCTTGGCGCTACAGCGCGCGTTTGTTGCAATATCGGCATCGCGCTCACAGTGATCGATGAGCGCTCTGTTTGGGACAACCATGCGCAGATTGTTCCGGGCTTCGTTTTTGTCGAAGGGGATCACTCCAGGTTGCACCCCATCCGCCCCGGACGTGCTGATTGAACGATTGAACGGCTCTTTCCACAATTCCAGTCTGAAGTGGTCGGAAACAAGCGCAAGTTTTTTGCGAGCGAAATGGCCGCTGTGGAAAGGATGCCTCACGCGCTAATTGGGCTTAGGGTTGGTCGCTTGCCGCTGGTTGAATTGATTGGGTACCGCCAACTTCTTCAGAAAGTCTATGGTTTCTGTCCGGTTCGACTCACTACGCTGGGGTAGAGTGGCAATGATCTCGTTGATCTCAGCCTGATACTCCTCAAGGGCGCTTTGGTGTTCCTCGGCTGTCCCTCCCCAGAAAATACGCTCGTCGGTGACCATTTGCTTGTGGATCAGTTCCTTCCCTTGTCGAAGGGCAGACTGCAAGTCCGATGTCGGGACCCGATGCGGGTCGCGCCATGCCGCTTCCAGCAAGTCGAGTTGCAATTGCTTGTTGCGTGAAGCTGGCAAGCCGTCCCGCATGATCGGGCCGATGGGATTGCCTTCGCCCTCTCGATCGTCGGCAATGAAGTGAACTTTGGCGCGGACAGCATCGTCTCCGGGTAAGTATGCGAGCCGCACAGCCGCCTCGCGTCGCGCATCTTCCTGCTTCTGGATGGCCGCGAGCAGATTGGACTGTATATCGTATAGTTTTCGAATCAGGGCTTCAGATTGCTTCTTGCTGGCCGCGGTTGAATCGGCTGTTCTCATTTGGGCATCGAGATGCAAGAGCTCCTCTTTCTGCTCGGGGGTCAATTCAGATGTGGGTGTTTTACTCTTGGTCTCCTCTAGCTCGCGCGAAAGAGACACAACCAGAGCCGATTCCTCCGACTCATCCCGCGCAGACAAGTCAATGCCGACAACATTTGTCGTGCGGCATCGATCGCAGGTTTCGAGCGACGTAGAATCCATCAAAGTATCCGAGGTACGAAGCCGCTCCGTTGTGAGAGTCACCTCATAATGACCCGGCTCTTGAAAGGTAATGGTTCGGTTTAGCAGCACAGGCACGCGTACTGGAGCACTCCCCAGATTCTGCAATGTCGAGCCGTTTTGACCTAGTCCTCGAAAGCTACTGTGAGAACGCACCCATCCGTCCGCCGGCGCAAGCTCTACGAGATCGGACACGGGAAGGTAGGGAGTGGTGTCGGTGTCGACGACATATCCCGGCGATCGACTGGTGAAGACCAGGTCAAGCGTTACCGGATCGCCGATCTTGAAGTGGGTCTGACCATCGTGCGCCTCCAGGCGAACTGCGGCGCCCGAATTCTCATCCGTCCCGACGGGTGCTGGATGCTGGGCCGCGGCTGATCCCCATGCGAGGCCTAACGCAAGTATGGCCAACTGAGAAGTGTGGCTGCGCAAGTCTGCTCCCATGCCGTTCGATTGTTACTGTAGCCGCCTTCTTGCACTCTGTGGAATATATCGATCCACGGCGGGCGGACCAGTCTAACAGGGAAGTAAAAGATCGGTATGCTCTATGTTTCTTGCCCAATTATATACATACAGATTTGCAAGCACAAAATGTTCCACGTGGAACACTTTGTACGTACACCGGACACCGCTGCAAAACGCGGCGGCCCAGGGCCCGGCTAGGGCTTCGAGTGACTTTGGTGGGCCGGCGTCGTAATTGCGCCTTCGGACGCCGACCTTACCAGCGCGGCGTACTTCGCGAAGACGCCGGTTTTGTAGGGCGGGTCCGGAGCTTTCCATTCCGCCAGCCGTCGCGCGATTTCGGCGTCGGAAATTTCCAGTTCCAGCCGTCGGATCTTGGTGTCGATGGCGATGCGGTCGCCCTCGCGGATCGCAGCTATCGGCCCGCCCAGCGCGGCTTCTGGCGCAACATGGCCGACCATCAGCCCGCGGGTTGCGCCGCTGAAGCGTCCGTCGGTGATCAGGGCCACGCTTTCGCCCAGGCCTTCGCCCACAATCGCTGCGGTTACGCTCAGCATTTCGCGCATGCCGGGTCCGCCTTTGGGACCTTCGTAGCGGATCACCACCACGTCTCCGGCCTTGATCTGCTTGCTGGTTACCGCCTGCATGGCCGCTTCTTCGGAATCGAATACGCGAGCCGGACCGGTTTGCGACGCCCGTTCGTGGCCGCTCATCTTCACTACGCCGCCGCCGGGCGCCAGGTTGCCTTTCAGGATCACCAAACCGCCCGTCGCTTTCAGCGGCTTGCTCGAGGGAGCGATCACCGTCTGTCCGGCGGTTTCTTTGGCGGCGTTTGCCTCTTCGGCAAATGTCTTTCCGGTCACGGTCATTGCCGAGCCATTTGCGAACTTGCCGTCGAGCAGGCGCTTCGCGATCACCGGAATTCCACCGGCTGAATCGACATCGGCGGCTACGTATTTTCCGGCAGGCTTCAAATCGGCCAAGAGCGGCGTGCGTTCGCTGACCCTTTGAAAGTCGTCGATGTCCAGCGGCAGTCCCATTTCGCGCGAAATCGCCAGCAGGTGGAGCACGGCGTTGGTCGAGCCTCCCGTCGTGGCGACACCCGCGATGGCGTTCTCGAAGGCGGCGTGCGTCAAAATGTCGCTCGGACGAATGCCTTGCTTCAGCAGATTCATGACTACTTCGCCGCAACGGAAGGCTGCTTCATCCTTGCGCGGGTCCATGGCGGGGATGCCATTGAATCCCATGGGCGAAAGGCCGATCAGCTCCATCACCGTGGACATAGTATTTGCCGTGTACTGGCCGCCACAGGCGCCCGCTCCAGGACACGCCACGTTTTCGAGCGCCAGCAAATCGGCGTCGCTCATCTTGCCCGCCGCATTTGCGCCTACCGCTTCAAACACATCCTGAATGGTGACGTCTTTGCCCTTGTACTTGCCGGCGGCAATGGTTCCGCCGTAGAGCACCAGGCCGGGCAGGTTCATGCGCGCGAGGGCCATGGCAGCGGCGGGGATCGTCTTGTCGCAACCGACTATGCAAACCGCCGCGTCGAAAAGCTGTCCGCGGCAGACCAGTTCGATGGAGTCGGCAATGACTTCGCGGCTTACGAGCGATGCCTTCATGCCTTCCGTACCCATGGTCTCGCCGTCGGAAATGGCGATGGTGTTGAACTCCATGGGTGTGCCGCCCGCCGCGCGAATGCCTTCTTTCACCTTGGCCGAAAGGCGGCGCAGGTGAAAGTTGCAGGGCATGGTCTCGATCCAGGTGTTGGCGACGGCGATCAGGGGCTTTGCCAAATCCTCGTCGGTGAAGCCAATGGCTTTGTACATGGCGCGCGACGGAGCCCGGTCGCGTCCGTCAGTGATATTGCGACTGCGATGTTTGAGGTCCATGGGATTATGCGATCGGCTTACGTAACTGGTTTACCACGGAGACACGGAGGCACGGAGAAAAATCTTCCGGGCAGATCTTGCCGAGCCCAACGCGCGGCGCTTAGCAGCAGGTACGCGCGCGTGAAACAGGATTGAATAAAGCGAAGTTCTCCGTGCCTCTGTGTCTCCGTGGTCAAGACTATATTGTCTTACGCGCTTTTCTTCTTATCCGACGGCAACCACGACATCATGGCGCGCAACTGCTCACCCACTTTTTCAACGGGATGCTGCTTCGCGGCCTCGCGCAGCTTGGCAAACCTTTTGCCGCCCTTCTTGTTTTCTTCAATCCATTCCTTGGCGAAGCTGCCGTTTTGGATTTTCTTCAGCACTTTTTTCATCGATTTGCGCGTCTCGTCTCCCACCACCATTTCGCCTCGGGTCAGGTCGCCGTACTCGGCTGTGTTCGAAATCGAATAGCGCATCCGGCTCAACCCGCCTTCATAAATGAGGTCGACGATCAGCTTCATCTCGTGGACGCACTCGAAGTAGGCGATCTCAGGAGCGTAACCGGCGGCCACCAGCGTCTCGAAACCTTTCTGCATCAGCGAAGTCAGGCCGCCGCAGAGGACGGCTTGTTCGCCGAACAGGTCGCTCTCCGTTTCTTCTTTGAACGTCGTTTGCAAGACGCCGGCTCGCGTCGATCCGATGCCGTGGGCGTAGCTGAGCGCGAATTCATGCGCGCGTCCGCTGGCATCCTGGTGAACGGCCAGCAGCGAAGGGACGCCTCCGCCCTGCGCGTACACGCGGCGCAGCAGATGGCCGGGGCTTTTCGGCGCGATCATGACGACGTCCACATCTTTTGGAGGCTTGATGGTCTTGAAGTGGATCGAGAAGCCGTGCGAGAAGCCGAGAATCTTCCCTTTGCGAAGATGCGGTTTGATGGCCTTTTCGTAGAAGGCGGCCTGGGTCTCGTCGGGCGTGAGAATCTGGATCCAGTCGGCGCGCTTGGCGGCCTCGGCGGGAGCGAGGACGGTCATCCCATCCGCGATCGCCTGCTTGGCCGAACCACGCTCGGGATCGAGGCCGATGATTACGTCGTATCCGCTGTCGCGCAGGTTCTGCGCCTGCGCGTGTCCCTGGGAGCCGTAGCCGAAAACGGCGATGGTCTTGCCCTGCAGCGCGGAAGGATTGGCATCGTTTTGATAAAAGACTGTGGCCACCGGAAAACTCCTTATCATCTATGTTGTCTGGGATGCGGAATCATTGCTTGAAAGCAAAGAACCGACCAATCGGTCGGTTTAAGAGATGCTACCCACCCGGACCTCCCGGTGTCAACCCGGATTTCCCTGGTGGATACTAGAACACCTAGAGCGCGGACCCTGTTCCGCGATACCATCGGTGCATGCTTCGCGAAGCTATCGTCGAACCTCGGCAGGAACCTCGCCAGGAAATCCTGCGCGCCGCCGCCCGCCTTTTTCAACAGCAGGGATACGATGCCACTTCCATGAACGATGTCGCCGCCGCGCTCAAGCTTTCGAAGGGCGGCCTCTATCACCACTTTCAGTCGAAGGACGAAATCCTGTATCACATCATGTCGCACGCCATGGACATCACCGAGGAACGGGTCATCAACGTGGTGCGCCGCATCGACGGCGCCAGCGTTGCCGGAGCCGAAGAGCGCCTGCGCACGCTGATCCGGCTGCACATTGAGGTCGTGCTCAGTCCCGAAGACCGCGAGATCACGGTGATGCTGCACGAGAACCATCCGCTGCCGCCGGCGCTCCGGCGCAAGATCAACGGACGCAAGAAGGATTACCTGCACTTTGTGGAGATCCTCATCGGCGACGTGCAGGGCAAGCGCGGTTCCCCGCCATCGGTCACGCCGCGCGCCGCCGCGTTTGCCCTGGTCGGCATGATCAACTGGATCTATCAGTGGTACAAGCCCGACGGTCCGCTGACTGGGGATGCGATCGTGCGACAGTACACGGACATTTTTTTTCACGGCGCGTTGGGATAGTTTTCAGTTCTCAGTTCCCGGTTCTCAGTAAGAACATGGCCGGCCAGAGTCTCCAACATGTGTTCTGAGAACTGAGAACTGAGAACCGGGAGCTGAGAACTGATCCTGATGACTCACTTCTTCCACATCGACGACCTGAGTCAGCAGCGGGCGGAGAAAAGCAAACTCTACCTCGAATTCCTCCGCATCCCTGCCATGAGCGCCGGTGTCTACGTCCTGCCGGAGGGCGGCACCGATCCGCAGAAACCGCACCGCGAAGACGAGATGTACTACGTTGTCCGCGGACGCGCCCGCATGCAAGTCGGCTCCGAGCAGGCCGGGGTGCGAACGGGCTCGGTTATTTTCGTCGAAGCGGAACTAGAGCATCGGTTCTACGACATCGAAGAAGAGCTCGAGGTCCTGGTTTTCTTTGCGCCCGCGGAACAAGGATAACATTCCGTTGAAGCGGCGAGCCTCCCTCCCGAACTGCTCGTCTGCAACAGAAGCGCGGGTGCCACTTTTTACCTTTTGTTGACAACTCCAAAAGCTCGGACTGCTACTCTGCTGCTCGAGGTCGCCAGGAATGAGTTGCCGCATTCCGGGCTCCAAAGCGAAGCGTTACCGATGAGGTGCTTGATGAAGACCGCACAGTCTCGACTGATTCTCTCGTGGTTCATGCTTGGAATGGTTGCCGCGACGATGGCGCGGAATGCTTCCGCTCAAACCGGGGCGTGGCTGACGCATTCGCATGACGAGCAGCACACCGCGCTTTCCACCGTGCAATCGCAATCGCTCAGCACGATTCATTGGCATACGCCCGTGGACCTGAATCCACCCGAGGGCGAGATTTTCATCCACTACGGCTCCCCGCTGGTCACGGCGGCGAACACGGTGATCGTCCCGGTGAAGACGGGCACGAACAGTTTCCGCGTCGATGCGCGCAATGGCGCCACCGGTGACCTTCTCTGGACCGAGAACACCGGCTGGCAAGCACCGGAGGCAAGTTTCGTCCCCGGCATGGGGCCTACGATTTCCGGCACACGGCTTTTCATCCCCGACATCGCCGGGCGGGTGCTGGTGCGGAAGAATCCCGACCAAGCCAAGGGATCGCTCACTCATCTTTACTTTTACGGCGCAAAGAACTACGAGAAGGACCCTACTGCCTATGAGCAGAGCGTGCAGATCAACACGCCACTGACCACCGACGCCAAAGGGAATCTCTACTTTGGATTTCTGGCGCTCGGCGCCACCCCGCTCAACCTGCAAAGCGGCATCGCACGGATTGCTCCGAACGGCACTGGAACGTGGATCTCAGCCGCAACTGCCAGTGGAGACACGTCCATTACCCAGGTTGCGATGAGTGCCGCCCCGGCGCTCTCGCCCGACGGCAGCCTCCTCTATGTCGCGGTCGACAACGAAAGCTACGGGTATCTTCTGGCTCTGAACAGCACAACGCTCGCGCCCGTCAGCCGCGTGCTTCTGACTGATCCCGCCTCAGGACTGGATGCGTGGCTTTGCGACTGTAGTTCCGCCACGCCGACCGTCGGACCCGATGGCGATGTCTATTTCGGAGTGCTGGAAAATCCCTTCCCCGATCACAACGATCGCGGCTGGCTGCTCCACTTCAACAGCGACCTGTCGCAGACCAAGATTCCCGGCAGCTTTGGCTGGGATGACACCGCCTCCATCGTGCCCGCCTCACTGGTCGCCAGTTATAAAGGGAAGTCCAGCTACCTGCTCATGACGAAGTACAACAACTATGCGGGCATCGGCACGGGGAACGGGCACAACCGCATTGCGATTCTCGATCCGAACGCTACCGAGAAAGATCCGGTCATTCCCACCACGAAGGTGATGAAAGAAGTGATTACGAAGCTCGGGGTCACGCCGGACCCGGAGTTTCCGAATTTTAAAGGGGCGGTTCGGGAATGGTGCATCAATACGGCCGCCGTCGATCCCTTCACCAAGTCGATTCTCGCCAACAGCGAAGATGGGAAACTGTATCGCTGGGACTTGACCTCCAACTCGTTTACGGAAGTAATTACGCTTTCGAGTGGCATCGGCGAGGCCTACACGCCAACAGTAATCGGCAGCGATGGCACGGCCTACGCCATCAACGATGCCATACTCGATGCTATCGGACATTAACGGCACCGTGCGAAGATGCCCTGTAGAGACGCGACTTGCCGCGTCTCCCGCCGTGTTCGTAAGGGGACGGGGCAAGCCCCGTCTCTACCGCATTACTTCGACGGCACCCAATACACTTCTTCTTTTAAATTCTCTTTCTTGAAGCCGATGCGCTTCAGGATGCCCTTGCCGTGCTCGACCATCTCCGGATGCCCGCACAGATACGCGATACTATTCGCCCCGGTGAGTCCCCACTGGTCGGCGTACTTGCGAATCAGTTCGTCCACGCGGCCGACCTCGCTTTTCCAACTCCCGTCCTCCCACGGACGGCTCACGGTGAAGACGCAGCGAAACCACGGCGCTTGTTTCGCGAAGTTCTCCAGCTCCTCTCGATAGCCAAACTCCCACGACCGGCTGGCGCCGTTCAGCAGAAATAGTTTGTGATCGCCTGCGAACCTGCCTTCCTGCCAGTCCTGGAACAGGGTTCGCACGTAACTGACAAAAGGCGCGACTCCGGTCACGGTGCTCACCATCAAATGGTTGGTGCGTTCCGGTTGCGCGGTATCGAAGGTGAAGCGCCCCTTCGCGACTTTGCGTACCAGAACTTCATCGCCCAGCTGAAGGTCATATAACGGCGGCGTAGTCTCGCCGTGCGAGACCAGTTCAAAAAAGAATTCCAGTTCCTTTTCGTAGGGAGAAGAAGCAATCGAGTAGGGACGCTCCAACCGGCGTGCGTCGCGCTCAACGCCGAGCGTTGCGTATTGGCCTGGAGCAAAGCTGAACTCCGCTCCGGGATCAATGCGGATCATCCACAGATCCGGCGCAAAATCGGCGCGCCTGGTGATGCGGGCGCGGTAGTGCTTGTCGTCCATAGGGGAGGTCTCAGGTCTTAGGTGTCAGGTCTCAGAGAGACTTTGCGCAAACCGCTTTTCCTGAGACCTGAGACCTAACACCTGACACCTAAAAAAGAACAGCCCGCAAGCTTTACAGCCTGCGGGCTGTCCGGTGGACTGTTTGGGATTGACTGAGGTGGTCACTCTCGTGGCCCCTCGCTCACTCCGGTGCCGGTCACAGCCTGTGCCCGGCGGATCAGCCCATACTCACGGATGGTTTGCGAGAGATGTTCCCGATTCCCCCGACCAAAGGTTCCTCGAGAACTCCGCTTAGAGCAACCGCCCTAAGACTCAGCCACCTCACCTGGTCTGGTACTTCTACTGCCACTTTCAGAACTTGTCATCCGACCACCTCCTCTCCGGTGTAAAGGCAGAGTACAGAAAAAACCGGGTCGGCGTCAACGGCATGGACGGGGCGTGCCGAAAGAAGCAATAGTTCTCGGTTCTCAGTTCTCAGTGAAAACGTCGGTGACTGGAAACTGAGAACTGGCAATTGGCAACTCTTTTGCGGGTACACTTATTTTGCCTAAATGAAAAGCACAGTGGGGTTCCACCCAACATGCCAGCCGTGAGCGTGGCAGCCACCGTCCTCAACGAGCACGACGACATCGACTCGCTGGTCGAGAGTCTGATGCGGCAGACTCTCGCTCCCGCCGAAGTTATCATCGTCGATGGCGGTTCCACCGACGGAACCTGGGAACATCTGGAAGCGGCGCGTTTAAGATATCCGGCGCTGATTCCCATTCGCGACGAAACCTGCAGCCTGCAAAATTCTCCGGGACCGATCGCGCGCGGCCGCAATATCGGGATCGCGGCAGCCTCTTCCGATGTCGTCGTCTGCGCCGATGCCGGCTGCACCTACCATCCCGACTGGCTTGCTAACCTGACGGCCCCGATTTTCGCCGGCATCGCCCAGTATTCCATCGGCGGATCATACATGGATGCGAACAACTCCACCGTCTGGGACGTTGCCTCCGCGCCGTTCTTTGGAGTCAAGTTGAGCCCCGACGCGGCCACCAAATCCTGCACCGCACGCTCCATGGCATTTTGCAAGGAGCTCTGGCAACGCGTCGGCGGATTCCCAGAGACCGTCTTCCTTGGCGAAGACACGGCATTCGATGCCAAGGTGCGCGAAATTGTGACGCCCGCTTTCCCGGAACGCGCCAAGGCGTCTTACCAGCCACGCCACACTTTCCGGTCGGCGCTCCGGCAAATGGTCAGCTATTCCGTAACGGACGGCGTTTTGGGCGGGCGCTCGGCCCGCCTATGGCGAAACCTGGCTCGCTGTCTGGCTGAGATTCTCGCCGTTCTCGCTCTTGCATACTCGCCCATTCCGCTTGTGTGGGTGCTCGCGCTCGAAATCTATTTTGCTCTTCGGTTGGACTGGAGCGATCTCCGAAAAGCTCCCCTGCGAACTTTTCTGGAAACGCTGGGCGCGCGCCTGGCGTTTTCCCTGATCGTTCCCTGGGTGGTCGCGTGGTATCAGACGGTCGGCAGCATCACCAAGAAGAACCGTCCTAATCGGCAGAACCTCGACTAGGTACTCGCAGTACATGCCCGCCAGATACCTACCTTCGTTACTGGCCCTTCTCTAGACTGAAAGCATCCCTGCAAAGGCAGGGGAGGCTCTCCCCAAAGTCCCCAAGCCGCAGCTCTTTGGCATCGCTTCCACCTTGTAGAGACGGGGCTTGCCCCGTCTCCGCGGCCGAGACGCGGCAAGCCGGGTCTCTACGAAAAATACTTTCCCTGGGCTAGCCCTTCCAGCGGTACGCATCTGGTTGGGGCAGGCCTATATGCGCCAGCACCCGGTTCGCGAATTCGTGCGCCATGGCATCGGGGCTCGACGGATGGTTATAAAACGCCGGGATGAGCGGGAAGATAGTCGCCCCGGCGTCGGCCGCCAGCGACATATTGCGGATGTGGATTTTGTTGAGCGGCGTCTCGCGCACACACAGCACGAGCGGACGGCGCTCCTTGAGAGTCACATCGGCGGCGCGCTCAATCAAGCGTGAAGCCGTGCCGTTGGCAATGCGGCCCAGCGTTCCGACGCTGCAGGGGATCACGACCATCGCGTCCGAAGGATACGACCCGCTGGCCACGTTGGCGCCGATATCGCGGTTGGATTGCTGCTGAATCTTTGCCGAAGGCGCGCCGATTATTTGACTTAGGAGATCGGAACGGCCTTCAATGCCGAGTTCCTCGGCCAGGACGCGCAAGCCGCTGTCAGAGGCGATGAAGTTCACCGTCTTCACGCGTGCATCGCGCTCCACGGCAAGTAGAAAGTGCTTCAGAAATACGGACCCGCTGGCGCCGGTGGTGGCAACTGTCAGGTTTTCCGGCGCAAGAAGAGGCAAAGTTGGCGCTCCACGAGGCTTTGTTCAGCTCACGGCCTCGAAAGGCTGAGGATAGGGACGAGTGCCAGGCAAGTCAAGGCGGCGGGAGCTTGTGATTTGTAATTTGTGATTTCTGATTTGTAATCTCGATATTCAGCGGAGCGACAGCGAATAGCGAACGACCAACGAAACGACTAGCGACCAACGACGAACTTATGGCAACCCCCGGTATCTTACGATCGCGGCGCAGCGCCGCCCAACTCCACGCCATCGCCAGCGTGGAGCGTGAGCTTCGCGCCATCGACCCCGCCGCCGGACGCAAATATCTTCGCGACTTTCGCGAGGCTTACCGCTCTTACCAGAAGGTTCTTGACCCGAGCGATGTCCGCCACGAAATCGCAACGGCCGGAATCGTGTTGGTCGGCGATTACCACGCCCTGCCCAACTCGCAGCGCTATTTAGCTTCGCTCCTCCGCGATCCCGAACTTCACGGCCGCCCCATAGTGCTGGGAGTCGAAGCCATTTTCTCCCGCGACCAGCACATTCTCGATGAGTGGTTCCGCGGCGAGATTGACGAAGACGAACTGCGCCAGCGCATCCGCTTCGAACTCGACTGGGGATACGACTGGGCTCCATTTTTCGAGTTGCTTTCGGCTGCCCGCGACCGCAGCGCCTCTATCTACGGGCTCGATTGCATGCCGCGCGAAGACTTGCGCAAAATCGGAGCGCGCGACCGCCATGCCGCCGACAAGATTGCCCAACTGCGCCGCCAGCATCCCGACGCGCTCATCGTCGTGTTGTTCGGCGAGTCGCACCTCGCACCCCAGCACTTGCCCGCCTCGGTGCTGCAACAGCTTCCCGCGGAACCCGTGCTCACCATTCTGCAAAACGTCGACGCCCTCTACTGGCGGGCCGCTGGAGAAGCTCGCGACCACGTTGAAGCCGTCCAAGTACGCAAAGAGTTCCGCAATGGCTTCCGCGAGAATGTTCTTTGCGTCTTCAACGCGTCGCCGCTGGAAAAATACGAGAACTACCGCCTCTGCCTAGACCGCTGGAGACGAGACGACCACAGCGCGCCCGACCTCGGTCCCACCCTGTACAACCTTATCGACGGCCTGGTGCGTTTTCTCGGCATCAACCAGTATTCGCCGCACAACACGACGCAGCCCAGGCTCCTGGTCGACCTCATGCCCGAAGTCTATTCGCGCAACTCTGATGCGCTCCTGCGCCGCTTGTTATCGCGCAGAGGATTCACGGCCGAACGCCGCCGATCCCTGCTCCGCCAGGTCCGCGAGCGCGGCAGCGTTTACCTTGCGCCCATCAACGCCGTTTACGTGCGCCAGTTCCGCATGACCTCCTCGGCCGAGGACGCCACCCGCTTCCTTCATCAAGCCTGTCGCGGACTGCCGAATCTTTCGAACGGCAAGGCTGCAGCAGGCGAGACCACGGCGCATGCCGCGTCCGCCTCCCAGTTGCTGGATAAAGACGATGCGTTTTACATGTTGATCTTCGAACACGCGCTTGCTTTTTTCGGATCGCGCATTTTGCATCCCGTGCGTCCCGCTTTCCGCGACACCGATCTGGCGGAGTTGTTTGATATAACCCGTGAAGACCTCGAACACCAGACTTCGCTTCCATTTGTCGACGCGGTCGAGGCTCTCGACTTCCTGACCGAACATCGCGCACACGATGTTCGCACCGCGCCAGCTCCAGCGTTCACCGGACGCAAGTACGAATACGTCGTTGAGCAGCTCGGATATCTCACCGGCACCGATCTCTACGACGCCTACCTCGAAGGCCGCCTGACGACCGCTGCCCTTCGCAGGCTCTTCCTCGCCCACATAGAACAGCCCGGCGTAGCCCGCGAGGCCTACGTCCAGCTAAAAACGCGTCTGCGCTCCGGACAGCGCGCATAAACCTCCTGTGTCCTATGAGTTCGCTGGTCCCGGTTTGCCCTGTGTCCCTCTGTGTCCTCTGAGGTTCAAGATCTTGATTTCCTTTGCGTCCCTTCGTGCCCTTGGTAGCTCAAGGCCCCGATTCTCCCGGTGTCCTCGGCGCCTCGGCGGTTCAAGTTTTCGATCCGCTGCGGTATCCTCTCCTCTCCGATGCCTGACGACTTCCCGCTCCAGTCCCAGACGCCCGACGCGCTCATGCTCTTCGGCTTCTGGTATCGCGCGCTCCCGAGCGAGAAACTAGGCCGTGGCAAGCTGGTCAGGACGATGCTGCTCGAACAGCCTCTGGTCGTCGGACGCGATCAGCATGGCCGAGCCTTCGCCCTGCGCGACGCCTGCCCTCATCGCGGCATGCCGCTTTCCTGCGGACAATTCGACGGCCAGCAAATCGAATGCTCGTACCACGGCTGGAGATTCGACGCCCACTCCGGCCAGTGCCATCTGATCCCGTCGCTCGTCGCCGAACAGACTCTGAAAATCGACCGTATCTACGCCGGCAGCTATCCCTGCGAAGAGCGCGACGATTTCATCTGGGTCTTTGTTCCTGACCCCGGCCCGGTCGGCGCCGGATTCTCGAAGGCCGCGCCCGCTCCCACTCCCGCGCCGGAGATTCCGAAATTCAGCGAGCATTACAAGCTCGCCTATCTCACCGCCGACCTGCCTTGCTCCGTCGACCACGGCATCATCGGCCTGATGGACCCCGCGCACGGCCCCTTCGTCCACCAGGCGTGGTGGTGGCGCACGCGAAAATCGATTCACGAGAAGCAGAAGAACTTCGAACCCATCCCCTACGGATTTCGCATGAGCGCGCACACGCCCAGTTCCAACAGCGCTCCCTATAAACTTCTGCGTCTCTACGCCGACGCCGATTCGATTACCACGACTATCGATTTCGTCCTGCCCAACCTGCGCTCGGAAATCATTCGCGCCGGTAAATACTGGTTCTCCAGCCTGACCACGGTCACTCCCATCACGCGCAGCCAGTGCCGCATCGACGTAGTGGCCGCATGGAACCTGTTCCGCTGGATCCCCTTCGGCCCCCAGTTGCTGAAATTCGTCTTCGCAAAATTTGTGGAGCAGGACCGCCGCACCATGGAACTGCAGTCCGAGGGCCTGAAGCACAACCCACATTTAATGCTGATCGACGACGCCGACCGTCCCGCAAAATGGTATTTCGGTTTGAAAAACGCGATGTTGGAAATGAAGAAAAACGGCGGCGAGTTCCGGCATCCAGTGAGCGGGCCGGTGACGCTGAAGTGGAGAAGTTGAAGAACAGTACCCAGTGCCCGGTACTCAGTACCCAGCGATGGCAGTTTTTCTGGGTACTGAGTACCGGGCACTGGCTACTGTTCTTTCACCAGCCAGTCCATCGCCTCTTCCCGCGTCTTAAACGTCACAATCTCGCGCTGGGAAAAAGTGTGGAAGTTTTCCATGAATGCGTGCGGGATACTCTCACTGCCGACCCACGCCGTTTTCTTCACAAACGGCCGGTCGAGCGTCAGCACTTCCTTGATCCGGGTAGCCACCGCGTGATCCACCGTGGCGCCGGTGAGATCGGCGAGTGTGACCAGCGACTCGTGTCCGTGCTGCGCCACGGTCACCCTCACGTACTCCAGCAGAAGCTGCATCTCGTGGGCGCTTGCGTGAGAAAAGTCGAGCAGCAGAATCTGCTTGCCCTGGTGCTCGATGAATCGTATGCGATCATCCATTGCGGGCTCCCGAATGGGCTTCCTTTTGGTTCCCTGTGCTCCCTGTGGTGGGAAAAAAGTCTTAACCACAGGGGACACAGGGGAACACAGAGGAAAACTACTTTAAGAGCGACTCCACGACACTGTATGCCTCGCTCAGCGCCGAGTCCAGCGCCGCCGCATCTTTTCCGCCCGCTTCGGCCAGATCCGGACGCCCTCCGCCCTTGCCGCCGACTTTCTGCGCCACCGGGCCGATGATTTTCCCCGCCTGAATGCGGCTGGTGAGGTCTTTGGTTACTCCGACGATCAGCGAAACGTTGCCATTCGAAGCCGATCCCAGCACGACTACGGCCGAGCCGAGCTTGTCGCGAAGCTGATCGACTAGCGTGCGCATCTGCGCGCGCTCCAAGTTGTCCACGCGGTGGGCCAGGACTTTGACGCCGCGAATTTCTTTGACCTTTTCGCCGATGTTGGCCGTGCTTGACGATGCGGAATTCATTCGCGCCTGATCGAGTTCGCGCGTCAGTCGCTTGATCTCGGCATCTTTCTTATCCAGTTCCAACTTCAAAGCCTCGGCCGGAGAAGCCGTCTCGGAGTGCGTGGTCAGCGCCGCCACCACGCCTTCCAGTTCGTGATCCTGGCGGAAGTGGCGCAGCGAGCCCTCGCCGGTCACGGCTTCGATGCGCCGCACGCCGGATGAAACGCTTCCTTCTTTCAAGATTTTGATCAGGCCGATCTCGCCCGTCGCCGCAGTGTGCGTGCCGCCGCATAGTTCAGTCGAAAAATCTCCGATCTTGATCACGCGCACCTTGTCGCCATATTTCTCGCCGAAGAGCGCCATCGCGTGATACTCGTTGACGGCCACGTCAATCGGAACATTTTCGACAATCTCAACTTTTTCATTGCGCAGAACTTCTTTGTTGATGATGTCTTCGATGTCCTGCAGCTCCTCATCTTCGACGCCGGTGAAGTGCGAGAAATCGAAGCGCAAATGATTCGGAGCGACCAGCGATCCTGCCTGCTTCACGTGTTTGCCCAGAACTTCTCGTAGGCCCGCGTGGAGGAGGTGCGTGGCCGTGTGGTTGCGCATGGTGGCTTCGCGAATCGCGGCGTCGACTACGGCATCGACGGAGTTCCCAGGGATTAGCAAGCCTTTTGCCAAGACTCGGTGTGCTCTTACCCCCTGAACTGGGGAGTAGCATCCCTTTACCTCTGCTACAACCGTCTGATGATCGCTTCCTATCAGCCAGCCGACGTCTCCAACTTGTCCACCAGATTCGGCATAGAAAGGCGTTCTGTCAAGAATAACGTCTGCTTCCTCGTTTGCCTTTATGCCCTGGACACTCCGTCCATTCTGGATGACGTATTGAATTTTGCAACCAACGGATTTCAAGCGCGCGTATCCCTCAAATTCCGTCCGAGCAATATTCACGTAGACGGGACTCGCGGTCTGTTTTGTCCCGCCTTTCCAAGAGGCGCGAGCGCGTTCACGCTGCTCGGCCATGGCGCGATCAAATCCTACGCCATCGAAGGTAATCCCCAGATCGCGGCAGGCATCTTCTATGAAGTCCTTGGGCAGTCCATATGTGTCGTAGAGCTTGAATGCCTCGACACCGGGATATACCAATCGAACCCCTCGTTTCCTAAGCTCTGGGACCAGATCGAGAGTCCATATCCCGTCTGCGGGCGGGGTGGCACCAGGCGCATTCATGGCAACAACCATGATTCCGTCTTCCAATCGTGCTAGTCCCGCATTCAGCGTGTGGGTGAACCGAACCTCCTCATCCCCGATAAGTCTGGCAAAAGGCTCAACATTCATTAACTCGGGGTAGGCTTTCGCCATCTGCTGGCTTACTTCATGCGCCATCTGGTTCAGAAAGGGATTCTTCATGCCAAGAAGGCGACCATGTGTCTCTGCTCGACGTATGATCTTCCGCAGCACGTATCCACGGCCTTCGTTTGAGGGGACGACACCGTCCGCAACCAAGAACGTTGCGGCCCGCGCGTGGTCGGCGATGATCCGCAGCGACGCTTGATTTCTTGCAGGGATTTTGTGGTAGTCGAAATCATCATCGAAAGCACCTGAAACCCCACAAAGCCTCGCTGCTCTTCGAATCAAACCAGAAAATAAATCCGTATCGTAATTCGAAATCACTCCCTGCAGCACTGATGCCAGCCGTTCCAGCCCCGCGCCCGTGTCAATCGACGGCTTGGGCAGCGGCGTCAGCTTGCCGCTCGAATCGCGGTCGAACTGCATGAACACCAGGTTCCACAGTTCGACATACCGTCCGCAATCGCAGCCAAACGCGCAGTCCGTGTGGCCCTGGTCCGAAGCCACCACGCCCATGTCGTAGTGGATCTCGCTGCAGGGACCGCAGGGGCCGGTGTCGCCCATCTGCCAGAAATTGTCTTTTGTGCCAAATTCGTAGATGCGATCTTTCGGCACTCCTTGGCCCAGCCACAAGTCGTAAGCTTCGGAATCGCGCGGCACTCCGTTTTCGCCTTTAAAGATCGTTACGTACAGCTTCTCTTTATCAATCCCAAACCAGTCCGGCGAAGTGATCAGCTCCCACGCGTAGGCAATGGCGTCTTTCTTGAAGTAGTCGCCAAACGAAAAATTCCCCAGCATCTCAAAAAACGTGTGATGACGATTGGTGAAGCCTACGTTTTCCAGATCGTTGTGCTTGCCTCCGGCGCGGACGCATTTTTGCGAGGTCGTGGCCCGCGTGTAGTCGCGCTTTTCGAGGCCTAGGAAAACGTCCTTGAACTGGTTCATGCCAGCGTTGGTGAAGAGCAGCGTCGGATCGTTGGCCGGGACTAGCGACGAGGAGTGCACCTCGCGGTGTCCTTTTTGAATGAAGAAGTCCAGGAACTTGCGGCGAATTTCGGAGCCTGTGAGCATGGGTTGAGCCGTAAAGATCAAATTCTAAACGATAACCACAGAGGACACAGGGGAACACAGAGGGAAACAGCGAAATCAGCCGGCGAGCGGTGGCGGGAATTGAGGGACTACCGCTCAGCAACGATCTTGCATAGCCACAAGATCGGCGGCGTCGAAGAACTGCTGCGCGGACAGTGTGCAGGTGGCATCTCGACGCCGTCGTCGGAGAATAAGCCTACTTTACTTCGTCCGCGGTTTTCTCGGCACCCTTCTTTACGTCTTTCCCGACCACCTTGGTGCCTTTTGCTACGCCCTTCCCGGTATCCTTGACGGCAGTTTTCGTAGCAGCGCCGGTCTTGTCGGCGGCCTTTACCGTGGCTTTGCCGGTATCCTTGGCTGCGGTCTTCGTAGCGTCGCCGGTTTTGTCAGCAGCCTTTTCAGTGGCTTCGCCGGTCTTCACGGCCGCCTTCTTGGTGGCATGCGCCGTCTTCTTCGCCGTGGCCTCAGTGGCAGCTTCGGTTTTGTCGGCAGTCTTTTCAGTGGCTGCTTCAGTCTTCACGGCCGCCTTCTTGGTGGCCTGCGCCGTCTTCTTCGCAGCGGCATCCGTGGCCGCTTCGGTCTTGTCGGCAGCCTGTGCGGTGGCGTCGCCGGTCTTCACGGCTGCCTTCTTGGTGGCGTGCGCCGTCTTCTTCGCGGCTGTGTCGGTTGCTTTGCCGGTATCGTCGGCTGCTTTCTTTACGTCGGTTCCGGCCTGTCCATACGAAAATGCAGTCAGTGACAGCAGCGCGGCTGCGATCATTAAAGCGAGCTTCGTCCTCATAGTTCCTCGTTCCTCCCTAGGAATTTTAAAGAGTCCTTCAGTTGCAAAGTTCTATCAGATCGGTGCCACCGGGGCAAGAACTTGATTGTGTCTCATGGGCTCGCGGAGACGAGGCCAGCCTCGTCTCTACAAACGAGTGTCCTGCCTCAGTGGGACGCATCGGAAGCCTCGTTCTCGAGTTCGGTCAGCGTTTCTTCGTCCACGTCCCATTTTTTCAGGATCGCAAAGATCGTTTTGGATCCGAATCCGGCGCGCGTCAACTGGCGGAAGATGCGGGCTGCCTGTTTCTGATCCTTGTCTTTGGGCTTCTGCAGGCGTTTGCGGCGAAGATAGTCGCGCGCGAGACTCTCCTCTTTCACGTCGTCGTAGACGGAAGCAACCGCTTTTTCGATAACGTCGCCGTGTACTCCCCTGGCCTTCAGATCGTTGACGACGCGCATGCGTCCGAATTTCTCGTTGTCGCGGCGATACGAGGAAAAGGCGGCCGCGTACTTGGAGTCGTTCAAATAGCCCTGATCCTTCAGGCGAACCACAATCAGCTCCACCAGCGTCTTGCCGATTTCCGTATCGGCTTCCACCCGGTTGCGCAGCAGGCGCTTCAGTTCCGCGACCGAGCGCATGCGGCGCGCCAGCGCGCCTACAGCGTAGTCGTAAAGCTCGGCTTCGGTAAAAAGTTTTCTGGGACGGCCAAACGCCATGTCTACACGATAACGCTAGACGGGGCTGGGTGGTTAATGGCTCGCGTCCGCTTTCGCGGACGGCTAATCCTCAACGTTAAATCGCGCGGCTCACTTCGCCGGGGGCATGGCACTCGGCGCGACCGGCGGAGCCATCGAAGGCATGGTTGCAGCCGGTGGCATGCTCGGAGCCGGCGCGACCAGCGACGCTTTTGCCGAGGCTGGCAGTTTGTCGGCATTGGCCAGTAAAACCGCTACCTGCCACATCTGCGGTTCCGAAAGCGATTTGCTGAACCCGGGCATGCCGGTCAGGCGAATGCCGTTGAAGATCTTCCAATAGGTTTCGCCGGGCTCATCGTCGGTCACGCCTTTTCCCTGGAACAGTTGCGGCGGCCGCGGATACATTCCGGATGCAATCGCCGACTTCGGCGCCATGGGCAATCCGTGGCAAACGGCGCAGTGCTGCTTGTAAAGCTCGGCGCCCGCCAGATAGGCGGCTTCGTTCGCCTGAATCGGAACAGTCTTAGGCATGTCTTTCGCGATGCGCGCGTTCAGAGCCTTGTGCGCGAAGAAATTTTCAAAGGGTATGTCCGAATCGGTAGTGGCGACGGGAGCGCTGCCGCCGGTGAAATACAGATAAGCCCCGAAGGGCACGACTAGGAGACCAAGCACCAATCCGGCGATGAATTTCACTGGTTGATCCTTTCTTTTGCTAAGTTTTTACAAATTTAACACTTTCATCCGCATCTAACTCCTCTCAATCGGCATACAATTTTGGATACCCCCGCGGCCAGATCGGCCAAGAGGTTTGCACCAACATGCGAATTGTCAGCGCGGCGAGCGCGTTTCCCCAGCATTATTACTCCCAGGAGATGTTGCTGGCCGCACTTCAGGAATACTGGGGCGATCAGATCGAAAACCCGCACGTGCTGCGGCGTTTGCATCGTCACGTCAGCGTCGACGGACGCTTCCTGTCTCTTCCCAAAGAGGAGTATCTGAAGATGAAGACCTGGGGCGAGGCCAATCGTCACTGGATTCGCACAGCTAAAGAACTGGGCGAGAAAGCCGTGTCGGGCGCGCTGGCGGACGCTGGTTTGCATGGCCGGAATCTGGGCGCGTTCTTTTTTGTTTCGGTGACCGGGATCAGCAGTCCATCGATTGACGCGCTGCTGATCAACCGGATGGGACTGTGCAGAAACATCCGCCGCATTCCGATCTTCGGCCTGGGCTGCGTGGCGGGCGCCGCCGCGATTTCGCGCGCCGCCGATTACGTGCGTGCTTATCCCGATCAGGCCGCGGTGGTGCTATCGGTCGAACTGTGCTCGCTCACGCTGCAGCGCGAGGATATTTCGATGGCCAACCTGATTTCGTCCGGCCTGTTCGGAGACGGCGCGGCTGCAGTAATCGTGGCGGGCGCCGATTGCGGACTATCGGGGCCCAGCATCCTTGCTACCCGCTCCGTGTTCTATCCCAACACCGAGGAGATGATGGGCTGGGACGTATCGGAAAAAGGCTTCCGCATTGTTCTCTCTCGCGAAATTCCGGACCTGGTGCGAAAAAATCTGGCGCACGATCTCGACGACTTTCTTGCCGAACGCGGATTGACTCGCTCCGACATCGGCAACTGGGTGCTGCATACCGGCGGCCCGAAGATTCTGGAAGCGACCGCCCAGGCGCTCGGCTTGAAGAATGGCGAACTCGACGTTTCCTGGCAATGCTTGCGCCGGACGGGCAATTTGTCATCGGCTTCCGTGCTGGTGGTGCTTGAAGAAGTCATGAAGAATCGCCGCCCCGATCCGGGCACGCTCGGCTTGCTGGCCGCCATGGGTCCGGGGTTTTGCTCGGAATTCGTTTTGCTGGAATGGTAGGAAGAAGCAGGTTTCAAAGTTTCAGGGTTTCAAGGTTTCAGGGGAACCGGCAAAAGCTGTGCCCTCTGGACCGTGGCGAGTCTCTGAAACCTTGAAACTTTGAGACCTTGCCCAAGAAACTTGTGAACCGTTTTTCAAATCCGGTGGATGTATTCGTTGTCGGCGGCGGACCGGCCGGCCTGGCGACGGCCATCGCGGCGCGACGCCACGGTTTGAGCGTTCTAGTCGCGGACGCCGCGGTTCCGCCGATCGACAAGCCCTGCGGCGAAGGACTGATGCCGGATGGCGTCGAGGCTCTGCGTCAGTTCGGCATCGTGATTCCCGAGGGCGAAGGGTATCCGTTCCGCGGCATTCGTTTTGTGAGTGACGGCGCAAAAGCCGAGGCCACGTTTCCTCGCGGAATGGCATTGGGAATCCGGCGCACCCATCTGCATCGCATTCTGTTGGATCATGCGGCGGGTTGCGGCGTTCGCTTGCTTTGGCAGGCGGCGATAACCGGGCTTCATGCGGAAGGCGCGCTGGTGGCGGGAGAATTGGTGCGAGCGCGCTGGGTGGTGGGCGCCGATGGAACCAGTTCGCGCGTCCGCGGCTGGGCTGGGCTGGGTCAACAGGAGTTGGATATGCGACCGAGCAAGAATCTGCGCTTCGGATTCCGCCGCCACTATCGCGTCGCGCCCTGGACCGACTTCATGGAACTGCACTGGGGCCGTCACTGCCAGGTCTACGTCACGCCCGTTGGCCGCAAGGAAGTTTGTGTGGCGCTGGTCTCGTCCAGCCCGAAATTACGGCTACGACTCGAGGATGCGCTCGGGGAGTTCCCGGAACTCCGCGCGCGCCTGGAAAATGCGGAGCACGCTTCCACCGAACGGGGCGCGATCACGGTCACCCGAAGATTGCGGCGCGTGTCGCGTGGCCGAACCGTGTTGGTGGGCGACGCCTCGGGTGGAGTGGACGCGATCACCGGAGAAGGTCTTTGCCTCGCCTTTCGAGAAGCCGCGCTGCTCGGCGATTGCCTGGCGAGCGGGGACCTTGCCCGCTATCAAGAGGGTCATCGCCTGCTGATTCGCCGTCCTGCGCTGATGGCTCGCCTGATGCTGTTCATGGCCAAACACAGCCGCCTGCGGCAGCGCACCATGCAGGTGTTTCAGTTGAGTCCCAGCTCTTTCGCTGGAATGTTGGCGATGCACGTGGGCGAAGGCTCCACGCGGGATTATATCTCGAACGGAATTGCTTTCGGGTGGGAACTGCTGAAGGCCTGACGCGCTGCGGGCCTCGGAATGAAATGCGCGCTGACAATCGTTACTGGCGTAGATCCTTGGGGCTAAGCGCCGCATTTCTCACGGCCCCGAAATCGTGGCTTAGTTGAAACACCTGGACCCGGCCATTGTTCGCGTCGGCCACGTAGAGGCGGTTCGTCCCATCAATCCACAGACCGGTGGGAGAACTAAACTCTCCAATTCCCGCGCCAGACCGGCCAAACGAACCGAGCGGGGAACCATCGCGGCGGTAAATTCCGATGTGCGAGTCCCTGACGTTGCTCACATAGATATTGCCGGTCAGGTCCACGCTGAGTCCCATCTGGTCATTGACATTGACATTGTCATCGTCATTGCTGGGCGGGGCTGGCGCGGCGGGAATGGAGAATTGCGCCACCGTGTGACATTGCAGATCCATGACGTGAATTCGTGAATTGCCCGAGTCCACCACCACCAGTTCGTCGTTCCCGATCGCGATCCCGGTGGGATAGTCAAGATCCATCGGAATGGTTTCGCCACTGGCTCGTCCGATCGCATGGGGCCGAGGCCGGCCGACGCGTTTGAGGATGTTGCCTTCAAGATCGAGCACAAACAGGAGATGACGAGGCGTATCGAGCAGAAAGAGGCGGCCGCTGGCGCGGTCGATGGCCAGCGCGGTTGGAGAGTGAAACAAACTCTCGTCTCCGCGCTTGCCGATGTAGCGGAGAAACTTCCCGTCGGGAGCGTATACCAGAACGAGTCCGCGTTCCGAGTCGGCGATGTAGATGTTGTCGGCTGCGTCCACCGCAATCGCACTGGGCAGGCGCAGGCGGCGATGCGGGCCCCCGGCGATACGGAAGGAATCGCGGTCCCCGAGGACGTGAACGGCACGGATGTCCGGGTCAGCAATCAGGATGCGTCCACGGGAGTCAACCACAACGCGACGGGGAGCCATAAGAATTCGTTCCCGTCCGTAGACAAAAGTGACAATGTTGTCCCGAAGCGACGCCAACGCCGATTGCCCTTTGACCGGTTTCACGGCATGGGCGGGAGGTTCATAGTTCTCTTCCACGCGCTCCCTGGGATGAAGATTGATGAAATCGGGAACCTCGCTGGGACGCGACCAAGCCTGCGAGAAACCAGGGGACGACTCCTGGCTGCGAATGTTGGCACGATCGATTCGCTCCGTCGTTCTAAATTTTCCATCCGAGGAATACACCCCGAGATAGTCGATTCCGTTCCCGCAGCACAGCATAGCCACCGGAAGAGCTCGTGTATTTGGGATGGGCCGAGGAGCGAAGGACTGCGGAAAGCTGATCGGAACGGCGCCGATGACGATCCACAGCAGAAACAAACCGCGGGGGAAACGGCCAACCGAAGAACGCTTCATGAAGCGCCTCTCGACTGGGGAAGGAAACCGGGGGAGCGGACTGGCGGTAGACAAACAACCGCCCACCGACAGTTTAAAGGGTTGGGCAATTGCCGTCCAGTGATAAGCATCACTGATGCCTGTGCTGCGATCTTTTCAGTGATTGCTGTGCGGTTGAACTCTGACGCTCAGCACATCGCGAGACCATTTCGACGTCGACGTTAACCCGTCCGTGTCACCCCACACACGCCCGCGCTTCCGCAGACACGCAATCCGGCCTGAGCGTGCTAATAACTCCATTCGTTTCAATTGGCTAGGTCCTGGCTCCCGGCTTGCTTTTTCTTCTGGCGAGAGCAGTGGAAACGAACGGGAGCGGAGCGATGAAGCGGGGAAACGGCAAAGCGAATCGGCAGAAAAGAGCGATCTGGATTTTGGCGGCAGTGCTCGGAATGACGCCCTTCAGCGCGGCCCTGCAGACCTCGGTGCCGGTTTCGGTTCCCGTCCCGCCGCTGCCCAAGGCTCCTGAGTTGGCGAAAGCCACGGTGCGCTGGGTCCTAGTGAGCATTCCCGACCGCAAGCTGGCGCTGATTGCCAACGGGAAAGTCGTCCACGTCTACCGTGTCGCGGTGGGCAAGACTTCGACCCCGAGTCCGGTGGGCGAATTCACGATCGTCAGCCGCGTCTCGAACCCGGCGTACTACCACAAGGGCCAGGTTATCGGCGCGGGCAAGCGGAACCCGGTGGGCACGCGCTGGATGGGACTGAGCGCGAAGGGCTACGGAATCCACGGCACCAACCAGCCAAACTCGATCGGCAAAGCGGCATCGACGGGATGCATTCGCATGGGCAAGCAGGATGTCGAAGAACTCTTCGCCATGGTCGGCGTAGGCGACACGGTCGAGATTCGCGCGGAACGCGACGAGCAGATTGCGGCCGTCTTTGGATCTGGATCTGGA
>Ga0181530_10000654_pt1 | contig 44733 bp, 33 predicted proteins | sample PEATcosm2014_Bin_42_FD_119769 | JGI IMG/M metagenome (GOLD analysis project Ga0181530, IMG submission 119769) | Peatland microbial communities from MTU Mesocosm Facility, Houghton, MI, USA - PEATcosm2014_Bin10_60_metaG | ecosystem: Environmental > Terrestrial > Soil > Wetlands > Peat | place...
AGGCATTGGCCGGAGGCTGCGTCCCACAGCTTGAGGGTGCGGTCCTCGGAGCCGGAGAGGACTCGCGCGCCATCCGGAGAAAAGGCGCAGGCCATGACTTCAGAACCATGGCCCGCCAAGGTGGTGAGGCATTGGCCGGAGGCTGCGTCCCACAGCTTGAGTGTGCTGTCACGGGAGGCGGAGAAGACTCGGCTGCCATCCGGAGAAAAGGCGCAGGCCATGACTTCAGAACCATGGCCCGCCAAGGTGGCGAGGCATTGGCCGGAGGCTGCGTCCCACAGCTTGAGTGTGCTGTTACCGGAGGCGGATAGGACTCTGGTGCCATCTGGAGAAAAGGCGCAGGCACTGACATAATCGCCGTGGCCCGCGAAGGTGGCAAGGCATTGGCCGGAGGCTGCGTCCCACAGCTTGAGTGTGCTGTCAGCGGAGCCGGATAGGACTCTGGTGCCATCCGGAGAAAAGGCGCAGGCCAAGACATAAGAGCCATGGCCCGCCAAGGTGGTGAGGCATTGGCCGGAGGCTGCGTCCCACAGCTTGAGTGTGCTGTCAGCGGAGCCGGATAGGACTCTGGTGCCATCCGGAGAAAAGGCGCAGGCCCAGACAAAAGAGCCATGGCCCGCCAAGGTGGCGAGGCACTGACCGGAGGTCGCGTCCCACAGCCTGAGGAGACCGTCGTTGTAACCGGAGAGGATTCGCGCGCCATCCGGAGAAAAGGCGCAGGCACGGACAGTAGGGCGGCAGTTTGCGAAGGTGGCGAGGCACTGGCCGGAGGCTGCGTTCCACAGCTTGAGGCCATTGAAGGAGCCGGAGATAACTTTGGCGCCATCCGGGGAAAAGGCGCATGCCGCGACAGCAGTGCTATGACCCGCCAATGTAGCGAAGCATTGGCCGGAGACTGCGTCCCACACCTTGAGAGTGTAGTCTTCGGAGCCGGAGATGACTCTGGTGCCGTCCGGGGAGAAGGCGCAGGCGTAGACGGCGGCGCTATGGCCCGCGAAGGTGGCGAGGCACTGACCGGAGGTGGCGTCCCACACTTTGAGGGTGCCATGATCGGAACCAGATAGGACTCTGGTGCCATCCGGAGAAAAGGCGCAGGCAATGACAGAATCGCCACGGTCCGCGAAGGTGGCGAGGCACTGACCGGAGGTGGCGTCCCACACTTTGAGGGTGCCATGATCGGAACCAGATAGGACTCTGGTGCCATCCGGAGAAAAGGCGCAGGCCAAGACATAAGAGCCATGGCCCGTCAAGGTGGCGAGGCATTGCCCGGAGGCTGCGTCCCACAGCTTGAGGATGCCGTCATGGGAGCCGGAGAGGACTCGCGCGCCATCCGGAGAAAAGGCGCAGGCATTGACAGAATCGCCATGGCCCGCCCAGGTGGCGAGGCATTGGCCGGAGACTACATCCCACAGTTTGAGTGTGCTGTCCTCGGACCCGGAGAGCACTCTGGCGCCATCCGGAGAAAAGGCGCAGGCACTGACCCCAGCGCTATGGCCTGCGAAGGTGGCGAGGCATTGGCCGGAGGCTGCGTCCCACAGTTTGAGTGTGCTGTCCTCGGACCCGGAGAGCACTCTGGCGCCATCCGGAGAAAAGGCGCATGCCTCGACAGGATACTTATGGCCCCAGCTTAGATGCAAAGGAACCCCGTCCGGCAGAGGGAGAGTGCGAAGCAATGATGCCCCTCTCGCCGAGCACCGACTGTACGAGCCCTGTTGAACGAAGTCGCCCCCCAGCTCGACCGGGTCGATCCGGCATTCGACAAAGCTGGCCGCGTATTTTTTCGCAGTCGCAGCCCCGCGCAGTCCTTGCAGGACGCACACTCGCCAACTGGTGGCCGTGAGATCGGCCTCGGAAATGTTGATTCCCTCGGCCCGGACTTGGTCGAACTCTGCGCGCCATAGGTCGGTCTGCCGCAGGTCTGCACCCGACAGATCCACCCAGCGCCAACAGGTCTCGCGAAGACTGGCACTGACGAAGTTGGCATTGCGCAAGTGAAGGTAATGGTCTTGGTCGCGGCCCCGGATTTCCAGATCAGAAAGATCTGCTCCGGCTAGGTCCACCCGGCCCGGAGCAGGCTCAGGCAGGCCGTGCTGTACGGCGACCAGCCAATACCGGAACGCCGCCTCCGTGGCGCGCGGCCGATACTGGGACAGCAAGACCTCCAGAGTCTGGAGGGCAATTCGCAGCTTTTCGGGGCGGCGCTCGACCACCAGCAGTTGGCCCAGGAACTCCAGCGCCTCGGGCGAGGGTCTGGGTAAGTCCCATGCCTCAGCCCGGCCTTCGCGCAGGGCACGAGCCAGCGCACAGGCGAGGAAGAACTCGTGCAGAGAGGTGTGGGCGAAGCGAAAGCCGTCCACGCTGGTGTCGGGTCGAAGTACCAGGGTGGCGGTGCGGAAATCTTCGTCCAGGATGGCGGCCTTGCGCGCATCCCCGAGGTAGCGCGCGGCCAGGACCTTGTCATTCGTCACCCTCTCACCCAGCCACTGGCGCACGTCTTCCCAGGGCCATTCGCGCGCCCCTTGCCGCCACATCGCAGCCGCGATGTCCTCCATCAGGCGCCGCTTATCTTCCTTCTGAATGTAGTGCTTGCCTTCGTCGCGGTTTAGCCATTCCTCAACCAGGGTCTGGTATAGGGTGACGCTGAGTACCGGCTCGCCGACCAGGCGCCGAGCCTCCAGCTTGGCGATTTGGGGCACGATGAGCGAGAGCAGGTAGGGGCGGCTGGCCAGATCCTTCAGATTGTAGACATGGGAAAACAGCTTCAGTGCCGCGTCGACGCGCTCTTTGTCGCCGCGCAGGACCTGTACCAGATAGTCGCGCACTTGCTCTTCATTGAAGGGCAGGAGGATGCATGCGCGGTAGTCCGAGGCGCGGACGCCATCGCGGTCTTCGCCGCGCAGAAGCCCGCCCTGGTCGCGAATGGTCTTGAAATAATGCGAACGGCACGAGAAGAGCAGCTTGCCCACCCGTTGGCCGGCCTTTTCAGGCACGCGGGTTGAGCCCGACCGGAATACTTGCGGCGGCAGGGCTCCCCACAACTCGCGCACAAAAGCCCGGGCTTCTCGGTCGTCCAGGTGGACCAGTTTCTCGTCCAGGCCGTCGAAAATGAGCAAGGCACCCTCCTCGCGCACGAGTCGAAGGACAGCGTCTGGGTCCAGATCGACGGCGTGCGGAACCTTCCACGGATGCTGGAAGATCTCGCGCAGGAATTCGCGCAAGGGCAGCACCTTCTGCTCATGGATGGCTTTGGTGTAGGCGCGCATGTCCACGAAGATGGGCAGAGGCGTCGTCGGATCCTTCTCGCGCCGATCGAGCAGGCGGTGAGTGAGCTGCTTCAGCGTGGTGGTCTTGCCGATGCCATATTCGCCCAGAACGGCCGCGAAGAGCGGCCCTCCCTCGTGTAGCGCCCACTCTTCCAACACGTCGAGCGCGGGTTGGCTTTGGGCCGCCAGGCTTTCAACCTTCTTGGCGTCGAAGTCCTGTGCCTCAAGCGAGATCATGCTTAGGGCGGTGGGGACGAAGATTCCCGTCTCCGGCGGCGCCAGCGCGCGAATCTCGCCTAGATAGTAGTGGCAGTGCCGCATGGTGTCCCAGCGGGGGCGCCCTGGAGTGATCTTGAGCATGGCATCGAGCCGCTTCTCTATCGCCTCGAAGAGTCCTTGGACGAATTGGCCCTTCTGCTTTGCGGCGCACTGTTCGTAACTGTGACCGTCGAGACGAAAAAGCTGGAGTCCCTCCAACGCCCCAACTTCCTGTCGTTCTTCCAAGATGTTCTTCAACACGACGGGGAAGATCGACTTGCTGGATTTCTTCGCCTGCGCCAGCCACCGGCAGCAATCCTCGCTGGCAAGAGCGGCCGGGCTGACCAGGATGACGACAAAGACGGCCCGCGCGAAAGCCTTCTCGCTCTGTTCACGCTCGTCATCGCCGACGAGAATCCTGCTACTGTCCCACGGATCGTAGGCGTAGGACCTTGAAGGTCCCAGTTCCACCTTCAACTTGACGAGAAGCTCTTGGGCGAGATCCTCGTCCTCCGGAGCCGAGGAAACGAAGAACTCGATGGGAGGCTTGTTATCCTCCAGCGCCCGGCCGGTAGTCGCCAGCGCTGGCGATTCGATCTGGACTGTGTCGTCCAGATCGGCGGATGCGCTGGAGAACTCCTTGACCCCTTCCACCAAGTCATCTTCGGCCTCGAACCAGCACTGGCGCTGGGCGGCGGGCAGGCGTTTGTTCGTCTCCACCTCCAACGTCAACTGCACCTTGGACGCGCGGGCGGCTTTCCTAAGTCGGTCGCGAAAGGCGCGAAATTGCGCCAACGGATCATCTGTCTTCTTGCGCTTGGGATAGAGGGCCTGCAAGCAAGACTCCAGACTGGCTCGGCGGCCTTGCTCAAGAGTGAACAGCGGTAGAATCTCGTCGAGACGGTCGGCATCTACCTTGGGCAGTTTCTCGTACAGGCGATCCAGGTAGCGCCGCTTCACAGTTTCGACAGAGATGCCGACGGTCTTGCGTTGGCTCATGTTGCACCTTGGGCCGAAGCGGCCACGAGCTTGTCGAGTCGCCTCTCAATCTGGTCGAACAACATCTCGACGAATCTGCGTCGGTCCTTGGGGCTGCAATCCGCAAAGGCACGCCGGTGCAGTCGGCCTTGGACCGGCAGGCCGAAGATCTGCTTGGTTTCCAAGCCATGCATGTCCTGGCGCGTGGGATTGACCGATTCAAGCAGCACAGGCAGGACCGTCCGCTGAAGCAGCGCAGGGATTTCAACCTTCGCGATGTAGGTCGAACCGAGGAAAGACGGGCTAATGAGCAGAAGCCCCACCTCCGCTTCGTCGAGGGCGACCCGGATGTCCCGGTCCCAATCCTCGCCCACCAGCAGGGCGGTGTCCCGCCACAGGGCATAGTCATAGTTTCGCGACGGACGGAACTGCTGGGTCAACCGCTCGACCAGATCGCTGGCAAGCCCTTGGTTGAGTCGGGCATACGAGACAAAGAACCTGACCCTGCGCCTCATGTTTGAGATGATACGCCCACCCCGAACGCCGTGTCAACGATATCTTGCGATATACATAACGTTCAGTAGCGAATAGACGCAACGGCATCCATCGCCGTGTTAGGCGTCGTGACGCTCTGTGGAATACGGTCTACGTGGGGAGCGCACGAGTCGCGTACGCGCCGAAGGACGGCAGGAGCAGTTGCAGGGTTTCCATGCACCTCTTCACCTCGGGGTCCAGGGGGTGGCTGACGCGCGGTCGCAGCAGGTTCAGGCAGTGCCATACCGTGGCAGCCCCTTGCAGCTCGTGGAGCAAGTGGCTTTGAGCATTCATCTTGCGCGGATACCTTGGGTAGCCAGCACGGGCGGGGGTCACTGCCAATCCTCCGGGTTCACGCGCTGATGCGTGTATCTGTGTATCTGGTGTATGTCGTACCCGCTACGCGCCCGCGCACGCGCCCGCGCACGCGCACGCGCACGCGCGCGCCCTCGCGTGCGCGAGAACCGGGGGATGGCGGGCAGACATGCACCAGATACACAGATACACACAGCAGTCGCACCGCTAATGCGCCATGCCGCCGTCCTCGCGGTGGCAGTCACGGAGTCACCCGCCGCACGAGCCAGGACATGCCGTCACGTCCACGCTGGCCGATGTCGAGGCATCTGTCGCCGACTACGCGGCGCCGCACTGCACGCAGCCGGTTGCCGAGCGTGCGCGCGGTGGGGAGCGGATCACTGCCGCGAGGTGGGCACCAGTCCGCGAGAGCCGCGCGCCACTGCGAGTTCGGTGTGGCTTGCGCGAGCAGGGCGCCGACGGTGATCGGCGTACCCTCCCGCTCTGGCCACGCTTCGATGACGCGGCGGAGTTCGTCGGTGCTGGGGTCGCATGCGCGGATCTCGGCGATGGTGGCGCACGGGTCGGGCATCCCGGTCCAGACGAGAGCCGACCGGACGAGATCCGACCACGCCGTGTACGACCCCATCGCCGTGAGTCCCTGGTCGGGTCGCCCGGCGACGATGTAAGCGCGCGGGATGGTAAGCGCTGCGGACACCAGCGTGGGCCGGATATTTCGTACGTGGTCGAGCAGGTGCGGGTGGCGCCAGCCCCTTCGCTCCTCCGGATGCTCCGTCATGGGCTCTAGGCGCACGAGCAGCGCGCGACGTACGAGATCCGCGCCGATGACTAGCCCGTTGCCGGTCGCCCACCACACTGTCCGTAGCGGCAGCTCTCCCGTCATCTGCGACGCCCCGAGCACGCGATCGCGCCAGGTCGTGCCCGTCAGAGCGGCGTCGAGTGACGGGCAGCCCACCGTGCCCACGATGTTGTCGAGCAGTGCGAGCGGATCGCCCACGAGCGCGAGCGCGGTGATCCGTTTGCGCATCTCGGCGTCGTCGGCGACGTAGACGGTACGCGGCGCTGGGCGCCCGGTGGTGATCACGGCCGCTGCATCGGCCATGAGGGTCTTGCCTGCGCCGGCTACGGACGCGTCCACGATCGTCATCGGCGTAGGGCCGTCGATCGCCGGGCGCACGGCGGCGGCGATCACGCCGGCGAGCCATGCGCTCCGCCCGGCCGCGGTCGCGACCGGGAACTCCGCGATCAGTTCGCCCAGGTCGGCGACCGCCACGGCAGCTTGTTCGCGCGTCGGGCGATCCGGGATTGACACGCACACGCCCGGCGCGAGGTAGATCCCAGTCGCGGGATCGTAGCCCGGCTCGGCGAGTATTGTCCCGTCGGGGCGCATTGTCGGCACCTCGGCGACGGCCACGAGCGGGCGCAGCGCCGGCCAGTGCCCGCGAGCCATGACGGCGCGTACAGCCCACTGTGGCGGGTGCGCGGCTACCGGGGCACCGTCGCAATCGGGCGCCACCCACCGTGCCTCGCGGGCGAGTATCTCTCGCACTCGCGGCTCGGGCGAGCGGTGTATCCAGGCGACTGGCCCGGAGCGAGTCACTCCCGCCGTCGTCGGTGCGTCGGTGACGACCTCGACGATCTCCGGTCCGCGCGAGTAGCCCTCTGGAGCGCGCGCGAGCGCGGCGATGGCAGCGTCAATCACGGCCGGCTCGTCCGTGCTGATGATGATCTGCGGCCTCGTGTCGCCGTCGCGCTCCACGCCCGGGTCACGCTGCTGTGCTCCGGCTGACGGCGTGTCTCGCAGCCCGAGCCATTTCCTCGCTGCGGCGACGATCCGCTGGCCGTCCGCGCCGATGATCTCGGCCAGGCGATTCGCGCCTGTCACCCGCTCGCCCGCCGCGATTCGCGCCGCGGTGTCGTCGGCCGCTCGCTCTCTGTCGATCGCCTCTTCGTCGCCGGCGGCACGCGCGATCACGCCGACGAGCTGGCGCGCATCGTCGACAGACATCTCGCCTAGCAGGAGCAGTCCCGCCAGCGCGAGCGCATGGTTGTGCCGCGAGCCTGGGGCCGGATAGTGACGGGAGAGCAGCGCCGCAGCTGCCACCCGCGCGACTGCGCGTTGGAGGTCCGCGATCTCGACGTGGGCTGGCTCGGCGTCGAGCGCGCCGCCGGCCCACGCGAGCCGCTCCCCGGATGGATGGATCGACGGCGGGATCATGGTCTGCGCCGCGCTCTCATTGTTCCCCGACCGCAGCTCAACTAGACACGCTGTCGCGGCGCCAGCGCCGGTGGCGGCCGGGTCACGGTAGCGCACGACCTTCGGCGTCGGCGACGAGACGGCATACCAGTAGTGCGCCTCCTGGGCCGACGGGCGTCCGTGGCGCATGGGCGTCGACGGCAGGAGCGCCGGCGCGAGCGCCCGCGCCTCCGCGCAATCCAGATCCACGTCCACGAGCCCCGACGCGGCGCCGAGCAACAGTCCCAGGTTCGCGGTGGGATCGATGGCGGCGAGCTGGTCCTCGCTGTACCGGAGGGTCGGCCAGCCCTGCGTGCGCGGTGCCTTGGTCCGCGGGGGGAGGATGACCACCGGCCGCCGGAGCCTGTGCTGGCGGAGGGCGGCTGCTCGCACGTCGTCGGGAGGCGACGGCTCTCCGTCGAGCGGCAGCAGCGACGGAACTCCGGCGCTCATCGGGTTCCCCCGTCGGAGTGGCGTCGCGCGCGGGCCGCACTCGCACGGCGGGATCGGGTGATCGCCTGCCGTGCGGCGGCGACCAGATCGGCCTCGTGTGGCGCCGCGTCCCCGGCCAGCACGAGACGGATCTCCTGCACCATCTCCCCGAGGACGCGCCGTCCCTCGGGCTCGCGGACCTCGGCCAGGAGCGCGTGCAGGATACCGCCGTCGGTCGGCACTCTCATGGCGTCCACCTGCGGCGCGCGTCCTCAGCTTCAGCCGCGTCTAGTCGCTGCTGAACTAGCACGAGCGTACCAGTGGCGAGTGGTAGCCCGGCGATGGCACGGGCCAGGGTCTGGCGGCCGATCCCCAGACGTGCTACGGTCAGACGTTCGCCGTCGCTCTTGACGAGCGCGGCGACGGTGCGACGTAGCGGATCGGGGAGTGGCAGTGCGAGCAAAACGCGACTATTTTAGAGCCGCGTGGCGCACCAGTCGGGCGACAACAATGCACCCTACGCCGATGTCGCCCGGCGTGCCCGTTCGATGCGCTTCTGCCAGCGCTTCTCCTTGGTCTTGCAATCAACGCTTGCCCATGGGTCGAGAAAATAGGCGATCTCGACAGCGGTGAAACCACCGTCGGCAAGGTCGAGCGCGATGGCATCCAACTTGTGCAGCCTAGTCGGGTCCAGATCAGAACCCCATACATGCCCGGATTCGCCCATTGTCGCGACGGTGGCGCGGTAGTCGCCAATCACGTCGAGAGCCTTTGCGAGCCGCTTGTCAAAAGCCACGAGTGCCGACACGACCTCGGATGTCGAGTAGATAACCAAATCCGGCTTACCCGATGGAAACTTGCGCTTGTACTCGGCGCCGGCCCACGCAGCCAGATCTCGGGTCAGACTACGGAGTCTAGTCACCGCTTGCGCCGCCTCCGTCGCCTCATCGATCCCCTTTGCGCGGAAACCGAGATAGGACAGTTTCTTGCCATCCGCCGTCGGGATCGTGGGCTCGTTCGCCGCTTTCAGTTGCGCGGCCGAGAATGCTAGGTTCATGAACGCGCGCGCCGCCGCGCCGGGCTGCGTGCGAGCTGGATTGCCGCTCTTTGTCTCCTCGCTCTCGATTCGCGCCGCTTCCTCCCAACGTTTTAGCGTCGTGTCAGGGATCGGAACCTTCGCGTCCGCGTTCTTGACGAGCCAATCCCATAATTGACTCCCCGCCCACGCGAGAACACCTGCATCGGGAACCTTGCGCTTCCGTGGCACTTCAGGACCTTCTTGTCTCCGCACGACGACGGGAAGCACGGGACCGGGCGGGCCGACTCGCCACTCCACCGGTGAGCACCTTGAGTGCTGCACGCCGCTTGGCGCTTCGCTGTGCCTCTGGCTTGGCGTAGCTCGTCGTGGTCGTGCGGAAGTCCTCGTGCCCGAGAGCCGTGGCGACGAGGTGGCCCGTCGCTCCCGCCTCCACCGCAATCGTGGCGTGAAGCCCGCGCATGCTGTGGGCGCACACCTCTGGGACCTCGGCGAGCTTGCAGATTCGAGTGACGTTGGCCCTAACCCAATCGCGCCAGTGCTTCCCGAACAGAAGATCGGCAGGGGCCTTGCGCCTGGCGAGGCGCTTTAAGAAGGGGCGCACCATGGGGGGAACCTCGACATTGCGCCTGCCCGCATTCGTCTTGCTCTCGGGAATCCACAGGAGCCGGCCGTCGTCATCGAGGTCCCGCGCCACGCGCTCCGTTATCTCACTCGCGCGTAGGCCAAGGGTGAGGGACAGAAGCGCGCCGACGGCGCCCACGTCGCCGCCTTTCGCCAGCGTCAATGCCTTCGCCGTCCACGCCCGAGCCTCGTCGATCCGAAGCTGCGGCTTTCCGTGAGTACGTTTGCCGAGGCCCTCCACGCCATCGAGCGGGTTCACCTTGAGCCACTTCTTGCCGACGCACCACTTCGCAAACGATCGCGCTTCCAGTAGGGTGTTGCGGCAGGTGTCGACGGACAGCGGTTGATCCGTCTCGACCCGCACTCCGTCCGCGCCGGACTTCGTCCGTCTCGTCTCGCGGAGCCGTTTATGGAGAAGGCGGCAAGTCGGCCCGGTGAGCACCTCCAACGCGTCGTCTAGGTGGGGCGCATAGAACTGCCGCAAGCGCCGGGGCGTCTCTGTTAGGCTCGCCTCTCCGTTGCCCTTCTCCTTGAGATAGTCGCGGTAGCTGTCGATCGCCTCGCCGACCGTCCTCACGCTACGGTCCAGCTCTCCCCGCGCCACATCGACGAACTCGTCTGCCGTGGCCTTCGATGCGAAGCTGTTGTAGCTCGCCTCGCCGCCAGCGACGGCGCGGGTGAGCACCCTCCAGCGGTCGCCGTGCCTGTAGGGGCCGAAAATGCCGATGCCTGCGCTCATGGTGTCACCTCTCGTCCAGATCCCCGTGGGGTTTCCAGCGGGGTTTCCATGAGGCTAGATCAAGTGGCCAGGAATGCCAACGAACACGCGCAACTATCCGGTTTTATTGGTATTCCTTGTGGAGCTGAACGGGATCGAACCGTCGGCCTCCTGAATGCCATTCAGGCGCTCTCCCAGCTGAGCTACAGCCCCATGTCCCCTTGCGGGGCGTAAAGGTAATTACCAGCCGGCGCGCCGTTGGTCAACACCCTCCGCGGCGCGCTTGCTTGACACGGGGGCATGGGGTGTCAGAGTCTGCCCTTCCCCGGGGACCCAATCCCTGAGTCTTCCAAGAGATTTTCTGCAGGAGAAGCCATGGCAACGATCGATTTCGGTGGAGTCAAAGAAGAAGTCGTCACCCGCGAAGAGTTCCCCATGAAGAAGGCGCTCGAGGTCTTGAAGAACGAGACGGTCGCGGTGATCGGCTATGGCGTGCAGGGCCCGGCCCAGTCGCTCAACATGCGGGACAACGGCGTCAACGTCATCATCGGCCAGGCGTCCAAGTTCAAGCGCGACTGGGAGCGCGCCATCAACGACGGCTGGGTGCCGGGCAAGACCCTGTTCGAGATCGAGGAAGCCGCGGAGCGCGGCACCATCATCCAGATGCTGGTCTCGGACGCCGCGCAAAAGGCGATCTGGCCCGAGATCAAGAAGCACCTCAAGAAGGGCGACGCGGTCTACTTCTCGCACGGTTTCTCTATCGTCTACAAAGATCAGACGGGCGTGATTCCGCCGAAGGACGTGGACGTGATCATGGTCGCGCCCAAGGGCTCGGGCCTGAACGTGCGGCGCAATTTTCTGTCGGGCGCGGGCATCAACTCCAGCTTCGCGGTCGAGCAGGACGCCACCGGCCGCGCACGCGAGCGCGCCATCGCCATCGGCATCGCGGTGGGTTCGGGCTATCTGTTCCCCACCACCTTCCAGAAGGAAGTGTACAGCGATCTGACCGGCGAGCGCGGCGTGCTGATGGGCGCGCTGGCCGGGATCATGGACGCCCAGTACGAAGTGCTGCGCGCCAACGGCCACAGCCCGAGCGAGGCATTCAACGAGACGGTCGAGGAGCTGACCCAGAGCCTCATCCGTCTGGTCGACGAGAACGGCATGGACTGGATGTACTCGAACTGCTCGGCCACCGCGCAGCGGGGCGCGCTCGACTGGCGCCCGCGCTTCAAGTCGGCGGTGCTGCCGGTTTTCCACTGGCTCTACGACCGCGTGGCCTCGGGCAAGGAAACTGCGCGCGTGCTCGAGTCCACCGGCGGCCCCAACTACCAGGAGCTGCTCGGCAAGGAACTGGCCGAGATGGGCAACAGCGAAATGTGGCGCGCCGGGAAAGCCACGCGCGCGTTGCGCCCCAAAGAGGCAGCGAAGGCCATCTCGGCGGATACTAAGGGCGTGGGCGGCCGCAGCGAGAATTAGAACGCTCAGAACAGGTCGGCGCCGATCCCCAGCACGGCGGCGGAGTCCTGTGCGGTGTGGGGTCCTGCCAACTCGACGGTGAAACCGCCGCGCACGTTCGGGCGTCTTGCGCCGAAAGTGAATCCGACGCGCCAATCGAAGCCGACGCCCTTGTACTCTGAAGGCGGGGGAGGGTCGCCCGAGAAACCGCAAGAGCGAGATCCACCGTCTGCCGACGAACCCTCACCGGTGGCCAAGGGATTTCTAGATCCTCCGTCGCAACAGCAGTAGCCCCACGCCCACCACCACAAGCAGTTGCCACAGGCGTGGGCCATAGACCATCAGGCTGCCCAGCAGAAAGAGCGCCAACACCACGGCTGCAATGACCGGCAGGTTGCCGGTTGACCTGAGCTCAACCCGAAACTCATCCGGCGGTGGCACGTTGCGACCCATGATGAAACGCCACAGCGCGATCTGCTCGCCGGCCCGGCGCGGATGGCGGCCCATCTCGCGCGCCGCCAGTGCCTCCAGTTCGGCTCGTAGGGCCGCCTGCTGGTCCGGCGAGAGCCCGCCAGCCTCCGGCGCGGGCCACTCGCGTGCGGGTTTCTGCGCCTCTGCTTCGGGCCGACTGGCCCGCCACAGTTTCTCGTTGTGGGCGCGTGCCGCGGCAGTGTCCAGCCGCGCTCCACAGTTGACGCAGGTCCGGTCAAAGAGATTGTTGGGTCTTTCGCAGTGGGGACAGTCGTTGCGAGGGACGGCCTTGAAGCCTTCCGCATCCACGGCGATCGAGGAGCCGTCCTCGGTGGACGGGCGGAACGCGCTGGAAAGGCGATTGGCCGGCGGCTTTTCCCCGGGCGCCAGCACCACGTCGAAGCGGTCGCTGGTGACGGTGTGGTTCGGCTCGCCGGCGGCTTCGCTGCGCGGCCCTTCGAGCTGGCGGAAACGGTCGCGGGTTTCGTCGTCCATGACTGGCAAAGCTCCGCGCTAGACGATCCCGATCTTACCTGGACGCTCGGGCGTGGAGGCTGGGCGGGTGCGCGTGCGTGCCCATTCGCGCAGACGCGCGATGTCCTCGCGCATGGTCACGGCCAAGGGCATGGTCTCGCTGAGCGCGGCAACCAGGTGTTGCTGTTGCAGTTCCACGCCCTCGGCAAAGGCCGCGTACAGCCCGCTCACCACCACCTGCTCGATCTCGGCGCCGCTGAAGTGCTCGGCCCGCCGGGCCAGCTCTTCGACATTGAAATTGTCAGGGTTGCGACCGAAACGCTGCAGGTGAATGGTGAAGATCTGGGCGCGCTCGCCGGCGGTGGGCAGATCGATGAAGAAGATCTCGTCGAAGCGGCCCTTGCGCAGCAGTTCCGCCGGCAGGCTGTCGATGCGGTTGGCGGTGGCCACCACGAACACCGGCGCGGTCTTCTCCTGCAACCAGGTGAGAAAGGTGCCGAAGACGCGCGCGGTGACGCCGCTGTCGCTGGCCCCGGACGACCCGATTCCGGCCAGGCTCTTTTCCAGCTCGTCGACCCACAGTACGGCCGGGGCGATGCTCTCGGCGATGCGCATGGCCTTGCGCATGTTCTCCTCGGACGAGCCCACCAGGCCGCTGAAGATGCGCCCCATGTCCAGGCGGAGCAACGGCAGATGCCACTGCGACGCTACCGCCTTGGCGGTCAGGCTTTTGCCGCAGCCTTGCACCCCGAGCAGCAGCAGGCCCTTGGGCGCGGGCAACCCGAACTGGCGCGCGCGCTCGGTGAAGGCGGCGGTGCGCTGATCCAGCCAGGCCTTCAGGTTCTGCAGGCCGCCGATGCTGGCGAAGCTCTCGGCGGTTGCGTAGTACTCCAGCAGGCCGCTCTTGCGGATGAGCTGGCGTTTTTCCGTGAGCACCAACTGGATGTCAGCCGCGTCCAGGCGCTGGTCCTTGGCGATGGCCTTGGCAAAGGCATTCTCGGCCTCGGACAGCGTCAGTCCCAAGGCAGCCTTGAGCAGGGGCTCGACTTCCTCGTTGCGCAGGTCGATGACGGCCTTCTTGCCCTCGCGTACCACAGCCACGATCTCGCGCAATAGCTTGAGCAGATCCTCGATGGCGGGCAGGGGCACGTCCAGCACCGAGATTTCCTTTTCCAGTTCTATCGGGATGTTGAGCACCGGCGAGACCAGCACCATGGTCGTGAACGTGCTCTTCAGGCTGCGGGCCAGCTCGCGCGTGCGCCGGATCACCGCTGCATCGTTCAGGTAGGGATGGAAGTCCTTGAACACGACCAGCGCAGGCTCCGTCAACTTCTCCACGGCCGCGAGCGCGCCGCCCGGGTCCGTGGGCCCGTCGGCCTTGCTCGCGGTCCTGCCATTGTCCATGCGGCAGAGGCCTTGCGTGGCGGACCAGGTGAAAAGCGCCTTGCCGTGAGATTCGGCCAGGGTCGCGAGCACGACGTCAACGCGTTGCTCTTCCCAGGTCACCAGATAGATGAGTGGGTAGCGGGCGCGAATGAGGACGTCCAGCTCATCGACGAAAGCGGACAGGGAAGGGCTGGTCGGCGAATCGGGCATGTCTCGCTATTATGCTCCGGTCTGGCGGCGCCAAGAAGAAGGCTCTGCCGCGGGAGGCCCGTCCGTCTTTCCCTGGCGCGCAGGGTCACACGATCCCATGACTCAAGCCGGGTGCCGGAACAGACGAGATTCCCCTTTGAAAGTCGAAGTCTGCGGGCGCGGATGCCGAGCCCGCAGAGAGTCCCCATGGCACGAGAAGGAAGCCCCAACGAAACAAGGGAGCCGAACTCCCAAGGGAGGAACGCGTGAACGCGGTCAAGAACAGAAAAGTTCTCGTTGTCGAGGACTCCCGGCTCATCCACAAAATGTACGAAGTCATGCTACGGCCAACCACCTTGGTGTCCGCCTACGATGGGCGCGATGGGCTGGACAAGCTCAGCCAGAGCCCTGACGTGGATCTCATCATCCTGGATATCAACATGCCGAAGATGACCGGGCTGGAGTTTCTGGCGCAGGTGAAGTCCACCCCGGCCCTGGCCCAGATTCCCGTGATCATCGTCTCCACCGAGGGCAAGGAGGAGGATGTCGCGCGCGGCCTGCAGAACGGAGCCGCGGCTTATCTCAGGAAACCGTTTCAGCGCGAGGATCTCCTCAAGTTGGTCAACCGGCTCGAGTCCAAGCAACCTGCGGCATGAGCGACGGCAGCAACATGACCGACCCAATTCTTCCCGCAGATGTGCCCGCCGACGAGGGCGCTCTGGCCCAGGGAGGGCGAGATGCAATGGCCACCTTGCAGCGGGCGCAGCAACTCGTGCGCGATGCGCAGGCGGCCATCGAGGAGGCGAGCCGAGTGGTGGGCCTGGGCAACGGGGCAGGGCCGTCGGACGGGGTAGAGGCGCGCCTGGTCGCCGCGGAGAACGAGCGCGCGGAGCTGACCGGTCGCCTGGCCGATGTGGAGCACCAGGTGGGCCGCCTGATGACCCTGTACGTGGCCACCTATCAACTTCATGCCACGCTCGACCCGGTCGAGGTGCAGACGACCATCGCCGAGATCGCACTCAACCTGATCGGCGCCGAGCAGTTCGTGCTGCTGCTCATCGACGATGAGGATCAGAGCTACGAAATACGGCTCAGGCAAGGCGAGCCCACCACGCCCTGGGCGCAGGCCGAACGCTACGCAGGCGGCGATTTTTTGGTGGACGCGGCGCTGGCCGACGGCGGGCTGCGATTCGGTCCCACCGCGCAATCGTCGGCCCTGGCGGTGGTGCCCTTGCGCGTGCAGGACGTGACCGTCGGGGCGCTGGTCATCTTCAAGCTGCTGGCGCACAAGCCGGCCTTCGTGAAGGAAGACCACGATCTGCTCGATCTGCTGGGGGCTCATGCCGCATCTGCGGTCTTCGCCTCCCGGGTTTACTCCAAGACGGCGCGCAAGCTGCGCACGCTCGAGAGCCTGATCCGCTTGGTCAACAAAGGATGACGTGATCGGGACGACCTGGCATAACCTGGGGCCGCGCGCATGAGCTTCCAGGGTCGCATCGAGGATGTCGCCATCGCGGACGTGATGCAGCTCATCCGTCTGGGCGGGCATTCGGGCACTTTGTCGATTCACTCCGCCGAAGACGAGGCGCTCATCGGGTTCGAACGCGGTCGCCTGGTCAGCGCCTGGACCCCGCGCAGGTTGCGCCTGGGCGAGATGCTGGTTGCGGCCGGTGCCATCGGCGAGGCCACCTTGCAGCGGGCGCTGGAGACGCAAGAGGTGGAACGACCCCGGCGCACCATCGGGCAGATTCTGGTCCGCCAGGCTGCCACCACGCCCGAGGTCATCCGGCAGGTCGTCGGGCAAGAGATCGAGCGCGTGGTCAAGGAGGTGCTGGCCTGGCCCACCGGCACTTTCGAATTCGCGCTCGACGATCTGACGCCCATGGTGGAGGTGTCGCGCTTCTCCGGCGCGCCCAAGGTCGACCTAGACACGCAGCAGGTCCTGCTGGAGGTTCTGCAGGCGATGGAGGAGGAGTCGACCCGCGCTGCCTGCCAGCCGCCCGTTCCGATCGAGGTCTTGCCGGAAGGGTCGCAGCCGCTCGAGGAATTCGTGCAGGTGCTGACCAAGGGCAACCGCAAGCGGCCCGAGGGCGAAGTGACGTCGGTGCCCGAGCCCGCGGCCCCCGATAGCGGGATCACCACCAAAAGCGAAGTGCCCGATCGGCCGCGCTTTCAGCTGGTCTCTCCCGACGCAGACCTGCTGGCGCAGATCAATCACCTCCTGGCCGAGACCGGCGACCGCATGTCAGTGGTAGGTTTGCGCGATGCCGGGGCGTCGTTGCTGGGCGAGGCGCCGCCCATCGTGGTGGTGGACCTGCGCTACCAGTCACGGGCGGTAGAAACGCTCACCGCGCTCTGCCGGGCGCGACCCCGGGCCTCGGTGGTCGCGCTCTTCGTGGGGCGCGCCCCTTTGTGCGCCATCTACCATGCGGGCGTGGTGTCCATCACCTCGGCCGGACCCGAAACCGTGGTCGCCTGTGTGCGCAGTGTGGCGCGCCAGCGCAAGTACCTGTCCAACGAAAACGCCATCGCCGAGGGTGTACGCTCCAGCTTCGCGCGCTTGCGACGGATCATCGCCGATCTGCGCTCCGGGCTTCTCGCCACCTCGGTGTCGCTCAATCTGCTCAACGTGGTGGCCGAGTCGCTCGACCGCGGCGTGCTGCTGGTGCCTGACGGCGAGAACTTGGTGGGCTTGGGCGCCTTCGGGCAAACCGCGCAAGGCGAGGAATTGGTGGCCAAGACGCAGAACCTGGCCTTTCCCGTGGGCGAGAGTGGCGTCTTCTGCGACTGTCTCAAGGACAGCCAGACCCGCCGCCTCAACTACGACAGCGCAGTATTGCCGCAGGCTTTCCGCGACGTGGTCGACCGTCCTGCGTCGGGCGAGATCGCGGTCTTGCCTGTGCCCGGCAGCGAGCGCGTGATCGCCATCATCTACCTCGATAACGGTGCTCGCGATCGGCCGGTGGGCGACATCGAGATCTTCGAGTTGGCTGCGTTCCAACTCGGCTTGGCGCTGGAGAACGAGTTCTTGCGGCGCTCGGCCCCCGAGCGCAAGACGGGCGGACCCGTTATCAAGATGCGCAACATGGGATAGCGCCGTGGAGGAGCTGTTCGCATCCCTCATCAAGGACTTCGTCGAGGAGACGGGGCCGCTGGCACGCGAGGTGGCGACCCTGGTCTTGCGACTAGAGGAAGCGCGCGCCAACGGCGAGGAGGTGGAGGAGTTGCTGCGCGCAATGAAGAGCGCGCTGCACACCATCAAGGGCAATGCGGCCATGATGGGCCTGCCGGTCATCGCGTCGGTGGCTCATGCGTTGGAGGACTATTGCTTGCTCGTCAGTCAGAAGGCCGAGAGTGAGCCATCAGGCCAGGCACAGATTTTGGTGGACGGGACCGATTTGCTCATTCGCTCCATTCAGGGTTCTGTGCAGGGCGACGCCGAGCAAGCGTCGGTCGCGGCTTTCCTCGATCGCGTGGCTCGGGGAGTGGCGGCAGCGGGCGAGACGGTGCGTGCGCCGACACCGCTTGCGCGACCGCGCGTGCGGGCGCCGGCCGTGGCGGCCCAGGTGCCCGAGGCGGGCCCGCAAGCGGAGAAGTCGGCCGCGTCCGGCGCCGCCGTCGATCAGGATGGGGAAGGCAACGCGGTTCGCATCGCCGATCACGAAGTGGACGGGCTGCTCGACCTGACGGCCGAGGCCATCATCAGTCACGCCGAGCTGGTGCGCTTTGCCGGTCGGCTGGCGCGCGGGCACGTGCAGCGCAGCGACGCGGCCTTGCTCGAGCAAGTGCTGATCGCGCTGGGTCGGGCCACGGCCGAGATGCGCCACGACCTTCTGCGCGTGCGGCTGGCGCCCATCTCCTCTATGTTTCGGCGCTACGTTCGCTATGTGCGCGATCTGGCGCGCGAGCGCGGGCAGGCCATCCAGCTCGTCATCGAAGGTGGCGAGGTCGCCGTGGATCGCGCCATCATCAGCCGCCTGCACGAGCCCCTGGTGCACATGGTGCGCAACTCGGTGGCGCACGGGATCGAGAGCGCCGCGGAACGGGCTGCCGCGGGCAAGCCGGCGCGGGCCCAGATCCTGCTGGGTGCGCGGCTGGCCGAGGGACGCGCGCGCATCGTGGTGGCCGACGACGGCCGGGGCCTCGACATGGCCGCGATCGCGGCCAAGGCCCGCGCCTTCGGGCTGGATCCCGAGCACATGCCGGAAAGCGAATTGCGGCGCCTGATCTTTCAGCCCGGCTTTTCCACCGCCACCGAGGTCTCTACCCTGGCCGGCCGGGGCGTGGGACTGGAAGTGGTGGCCAACGTGGTGCAGAGCCTGGGCGGCAGCATCGACGTGCGCAGCGTGGCCGGGCAGGGGACGGTTTTTCTCATCGATTTGCCGGTGACCGCATCGCTGGTCAAGGCCTTGATCTTCGGAGTCGACAGCGAGACATTCGCCGTGCCGGCCAGCTTCGTGGTCGACAGCATCGAGGTGCGGGAGGCATCGATGCTCGAGATCAACCGCGTGCTGCTCTGTCCCTGGCGTGGCGATTTCTTGCGTGTTCTCGACGCTGGACGCCTGCTGGGCTGTGCCGGGTTGGTGCAGGACTGGACGCGCCCCTATGGCATCGTGGTCGAGGCAGCCGCCAAACGCTGTGCCTTGATGGTCGACTGGCTGGTGGGTGTGCAAGAGATCGTGGTGAAGCCGCTGGACGAGACCCTGCGCACCTCGCGGGTGATCTCGGGCCTGACCATCCTGGGTCAGGGGCGCGTGGTGCCCATCCTGGATTGCAGCGAGGTGGTCAAGCGCGCGGCGGGTCCGGCCGCGGGCTTGCCCCCCAGAACTTCGTCGGGCGAGGATCCACACAGGAGCAGCAGCTATGGCATCTGAGCAACGCCCCGCCGCGCCCCCCGCATCGGCTGCCCCAACATCCGCGCCGGCCCGCGACAGTCTGCTGGCCTTTGCCGATTCGGTTTTGGCCCGCCCCGCCGCGCCAGCCGCCGCGGCCGAGGTGCAGCCCTACGTGACCTTCTTCCTGCGCCGTGAGGAATTCGGCCTTCCCATCTTGCGCAGTCGCGAGATCGTGCGCGTGAGTGAGATCACGCGCATCCCCGAGGCGCCCCCGCACGTGTGCGGTGTGCTCAATCTGCGGGGCCGGGTGGTACCCATCGTCGAGATTCGAACGCGTCTGGGGCTGGACGCGGCGCCCCTGACACCGCAGTCACGCGTGATCATGGTCGAGGCGCATGATCGCCTCTTCGGGTTGCTGGTCGATCGCGTGTCCCGCATCGCCAAAATTCCCGTCGCCGCCATCAAGCCTGCGCCGGCCGAGGCACTCTCCGCCAACACGGACTACGTCACCGGCATCGCCCAGATGGGCGCGGAGCTGATCATCATCCTCGATGTCGACAAGGTTCTCCTGCTCAACCCGACTGCGCCTCCGCCGACCGGCGCAAATTCGGAGCCGCGCGGATGACGGTGGAGGCCCTGTCTGATGTTCAGGAACGCCTGGCGGCTTTGCAAGCGGCGGTGGCGGGTGCGGAGCGTGACCAGGCCATCGTGGCCGGCCTGAAGGATGCATCCCCGCTGGTGCGGCAGAACGCCGTCGCGCTGGCCGCGCGCTATCTGGCGCCCGAGCTGCTGGCCCGGTTTCTCGCCGACGACGAGGACGCGACTCTGCGCAACGGGGCTCAGGCGGCGCTGGAGCGGCAAGGACCGCACGCGATTCCGCACCTGCTCGCGCTCACCCGGGATGCCAACCACGAGTTGGCATTCTTCGCGGTGCAGATTCTGTCCACCATCAATGATGTTTCGGCCAAGCAGGCGTTGTTGCCGCTGCTCGATCACCCGGACCGCAACCTCGTCCAGGCGGCCGTGGAAGCGCTCGGCCACATGCGCGCAGTGGAAGCCGTCCCCGCCTTGATTCGCCTGCTGGCCAGCGATTCCTGGTTGCAGTTCGCGGCGGCCTCTGCTTTGGGCAGAATTGGGGATGCACGCGCGGTCGGCCCGCTGCTAGAACGCCTTGACGATGAGCTGCTCGCCGAGATGGTGATCGAGGCGCTGGGCCGAATTGGCGATGCGGATGGGCTTGAGCCCTTGCTCGATCGGCTGGTGTCAAGCGATCGCCTGCCGCTGCGCGATCAGCTCCTGCTGGCCGTGGCCGCCATTCTGGAAGACAACCCCGGCCTGCGGGGTGTCCGTGCGCGCGCGCGCCTGTGGCGGCCGGACGCTCGGGCTGGTTTGCGCGACTATCTGATTGGCTTGCTGGCCATGCACGATGCGATGCTGGCGCGGTCGGTGGGCGTGCTGGTGGTGCGCGCCGAGATGTGGGATCTGATGCCGGCGCTGTTGCAGCGCAATCCGGATCCCGGCGAGGAATCCTGGCTGGAAGGCATGCTTCGTCGCTGCCGGCGTCGTGCTCAGGCCGAGTTGCTGCCCTTGCTCCAGCATACCGACCCGCGGGTGCGGGCGGGCACGTTGTTGCAGGTGCCGTTCGACGCTGGGGCCACGTCCGCCGTGGCCGGCTGCTTGCAGGATCAGGATCCGGAGGTGCGTGCGGCGGCCTGCCTTGCGCTGGGGCGACTGCGCGAGCCGTCGGCTGCTGCGGCTTTGGCTCATGCCCTGCGATCGAGCGATGCGCGCGAGCACACGGCCGCGGCGCGCGCCCTGGCGCAACTGCCGGGCGAGAGCTTGGCCGTGCTGGCGCCCGACCTGGAACCAGAAGCTGCCGATGAGCAACGGCAGCGTGCGCTCACGGTGCTCGAACAGGCGCGCAGCACGATGCACGAGGAGCGGGTGCGCGCGCTGGTGCACGACGGCCCGCCGGTGGTAAGGCAGGCGGCCCTGCGCGTGCTGGGGCGGTATCCCGGCCGCGCGACTGACGAATGGATCATGGCCGGTCTGCGCGACGACGAGTTGGCGGTGCGCATCGCCACGGTCGAGATCCTGGTGCGCCGGCGCTGTCGCAAGGCCATCCCGGCCCTGATCGAGCTCTTGCCAGGCGCCGATCCGCTGCGCTACCATCTGGTGCGCGCCCTGGGACGGCTGCATGCCAAGGTGGCGGCATCCCGACTGCAGGCCCTGTATACCGGGGCGCCGCTGCACGAGCGCATCGAGATTGTGGTGGCTCTCAACCAGATTGCGCCGGCCGGGGTGCTGCCGTTCTTGCGTGGGGTTCTGGACGATCCCGATGTGGAACTGCGGCGGGTCGCCTCCGACGGGTTCGTGCGGGCGGCGGGCCCGCGCGAGCTGGAAGCAATGGTGGCACTGGCCCGGGACGCCGACTGGGTGGTACGCAATCACGCGGCCTGGGGCCTGGGCCGCCTGGGCTTGCCGGCCGCCCAGCCGCACCTGGCCGCCCTGGCCCGCGACGTGGAACCCCTGGTGGCGCGCACCGCACGTGCGGCGCTCGGCCAGCTGGCTGCCGACAACCCGGATGTGAAGGCATGAACGGGCCCTTGGCAGAGGAAGAATGGAAGCTCCTGCTCGATCTGGTGAGCCGGGAGTTCGGCCTGGTGTTTCAAGAGTCGCGTCGCCGTCACCTGGAAGGCCGGCTGACGCCGCGGTTGCAGGCTCTCGGCCTGGAATCGTTTGGCGCCTATTATCGCTATCTGGCGCGCCACCCGGATCGCGGCGCCGAGTTGCACGTGCTCGCGCGCATCCTGACCAACAACGAGACCTACTTCTTTCGCGAGGCCCATCATTTCGATCTGCTGGTGCAGCACGTGGTTCCGCAATTGTCGCTGCCCGCGCGGCCGGGACCGCTGCGCGTGCTGTCGGCAGGTTGCTCGTCCGGAGACGAGGCCTACTCCATCGTGATCGCGCTGCAAGGGGCGCGCTTGGATCGTGAGGGCTTGTCCTGGCACATCGACGCGTGCGATCTGAACCCGGCGCGCATCGTGCAGGCGCGTGAAGGCATCTACGAGGCCGAGTCGTTGCGGGCCTGCGACGAGTTGGGGCGCCACGCGCACTTCAGCGTGCAGGGCGACCGCTTTCGCCTGCGTCCCGAGCACCGCAAGGGAACCAGTTTCTTCGAGGCCAACTTGGCCGTGGCGGGGCTCGATCTGCCGGGCGCGCCTTACCACGTGATCTTCTGCCGCAACGTCCTCATCTATTTTTCCGAGGAGGCGTTCCACCGCGCGATTTCCCACTTTCACCGCGCTCTGGCTGCGGGCGGGTATCTCTTCTTGGGTCACGCCGAATCGCTGATCGGTAGGCGCAGCGATTTCAAACCGGTGCGTCTGTGCGACTCGATCGTCTATCGCAAGCAGGACACGGGGACATGACCAGAGTTTTCGTTGTCGACGACTCGCCTTTCATCCGCAAAGCTGTGGCGCGTGTGTTCTCGGCGCGAGATGACATGCAGGTGGTGGGGACGGCCCAGAGCGGGGAAGAGGCCCTGGAGCGGCTTGCTGCGGCCCGGCCGAATGTGGTGACGTTGGACGTGGAGATGCCGGGCATGGGCGGCCTGGCGACCCTGCGGGAGATCCAGCGCCGCTACCCGGGCCTGCCCGTGATCATGCTGTCGGTGTACACGAAAGAGGGAGCGGAGACGACACTCGACGCCATCAACGCCGGAGCGGTGGACTTCATCGACAAGAGTCGCCTCAATGTCATGGACTTCGACCGCCTGTCGCGCGAATTGCTGGCCAAGATTGAAGTGTGGAAGCAGGCGCCCCATGGCCATTCCTGGGAGCGCGCGGTCTCGCCACTGCCGGCTCATCCCGCGGCCCCGGGCGCCGTCCCGGTGGTGGACTGGTCGTCCTATGATTTGTGCGTGATCGGCGCTTCCACGGGTGGCCCGCCTGCCTTGCAACAGATCGTGAACCAGGTTCCCCAGGATTTCCCCCTGCCCATCGCCGTGGTCCAGCACATGCCGGTGGGGTTCACCCGTCCGTTCGCGGAGCGGCTGAACTGCCTGGGTCGGATCCGGGTGAAAGAAGCCGCGGATCACAACACCCTGCAGCCTGGTCAGATGTTGCTGGCGCGAGCCGGAGCGCACCTTTTCATTGAGTCCGACCTGACCGCTCATCTGTCGCTTGACCCCATAGATGCGATTCACATCCCCAGCATCGACGTACTGATGGAGTCGGCCAGCCGCGCCCGTCCCGGACGTGTGGTGGGAATCTTGTTGACTGGCATGGGCGACGACGGGGCCGAGGGGATGCTGGCCATCCGTCGTTCGGGCGGCCTCACCGTTGCCGAGGCCGAATCTTCGTGCGTGGTGTACGGCATGCCCCGTGCGGCCCACAAACGCGGCGGGGTTTCCCACATGCTTTCCCTTCCCGAGATCTGTCAGCTCTTCGCAGCAAGGAGCGATGACCCATGAGCAGCCAGAAAGACGCGCCCCAATCTGAAGAGGCCCTAGCCAAAGTCGCCAAGCCGGTAACCCTGCTTCGCCGTTTCCAAACCGTCCCGTTGCTGCGACACATGCGCCTGTGGCAGAAACTGCTGTGCATCGTGGTGGTGTTGCTGATTCCCACTCTGTTTCTGCTCAGGGACTTCGTCAGTCGTGCCAGCCAGGACATCGTGCGCACCCGCACCGAACTGTGCCTGGATGAACACTCGCGTCTGTTGCGCGTGATCCTGGACAACCTGACCGCCCTGCGCCTGGGCCGGGCCGAGTCCGAGGCGGCCCCGGCCGGCCTGGCGGCGAACGCGAGTGCGCAGGTCGAGAGCGCCCTGGCGCAACTCGATCGCGCAGAAACCTCGGGCTGCGGCGGTGCCGATCCGGGCATCGCGGGGCGCATGCGTCCGGTCCTGGCGGGGCTGCGCGCCGGTTGGACCCAACCACCCGGCGATGGTGTGCGCGCTGAGGAGATCGACCGGCGCATGCGCGAACAACTGCGCTTGGGCTATCGGCAGATCGCCACGCGTAGCAGTCCCGGCTCGGCCGCTGACCTCGATTCGGAACTGGTCAACGAGGCGACCCGCAGCACGCTGCCCGAGGCGGCGTGGAGGCTGGCAGATTTGGTGGTGCTGGGTGCCCAGATTGCGTCGGCCAACGACACGGCCATCGAAGCGCGGGCACAGCTCATCAACGCGGTGGAGAGTCTGGAGGCCAGCGCGCTCGATCTGCAGCGCGGGTTGCGCGCGCTGTCCGTCAACGAGGGCGGGGTCACTGGGGCGGGAGATTCGCTGGACGCAAGCGTGGGCGCCGTTGTGAAACGGTATGTGCAATCCCTGCGCGAGACCACTGCGGCGGCACGCGAGTTGAGCGCGCAGGGAAAGACGGCGGGGACACACGACACGGCCGCGCTGCACACCGCCCTGGCTATGAAAAAGTCGGCCAAGTCGGCCCTCGAATCACTCTTCGCCACCTACGACGCGGCCTTGGCGTGGCAGGGAAGCCAGCTGGGCGAGCGGGTGGCGCGCCTGGAAGGGCAGCGCTCGCGCACCGTCGCCTTCGTGATAGTGGCGTTGCTGCTGGCGGGCTTTCTGGTGTCGGTCATCGTACGCAGCATCACCACCCCACTGTCGGCGGCGGTGGAGTGCTCCAACCGCCTGGCTGCCCAGGACTTCACAATCGAGATTGCGCCCAGCGAATCCAGTGATGAGGCGGGCCAGTTGCAGGCCTCCATGCGCCAGATGGCCAGCAGCCTGCGAGCCACCATCCGATCCATCCTCGCCTCGTCGCGAATCGTGGCGGCTGCGTCCGAGAAGATCTCTAGCTCGGGCAGTCAGTTGGCGCGCGGGGCAGAAACCCAGTCGGCTGCCACCGAGGAAACATCCTCAAGCATGGCGCAGATCGCGGCGCAGATTCAGCAACTGGCCAAGACCGCGATGTCGCTTTCGGCCAGCGTGGAGCAGACCACCACGGCCTTTCAAAAGATGCACGAAACCCTCGAGCGCACGGCCAATCACGGACAGACTTTGCTGACTTCGTCACAAGATGCGAGCGCGCATCTGGCCGAACTGACCAGCAGCATCACCCAGGTCACCAGCCAGTCCCGCTCGGCCAATGAAATGTCGCAGTCGGCCCTGGGAGCGGTGAAGCTGGGCGGGGAGAAGCTGCAGCAGTCCATCGGCGGGATCGGCGAGCGTGCGCAGGAGGTCAGCAAGATCGTGCGGCTCATCGAGGAAATCGCCGATCAAACCAACCTGCTGGCGCTCAACGCGGCCATCGAGGCCGCCCGCGCGGGTGAGGCCGGACGTGGTTTCGCGGTGGTGGCCGACGAGGTGCGCCGGCTCGCCGAGCGCAGCGCGCAGGCCACGCAGGACATCAGCGCCATCATCGAGCGCGTGCAGAAGGATGTCGGCTCGGCGGTGGTCTTGACCGACGAGGTTCTGGTGGGGATGATGGCGTCCATCGACAAGACCTCGTCGATCATAGAAGAGAGCGCAGTGACCACCGAGAGGCAGACCGAGTCCGCACGTCGGACGCTGAAGATGGCCGAGAACATGGCAAGCTTGGCCCAGCAGATCGCGGTGGCCTCGCGCGAGAACGCAGGCAGCGCCGCCGAGATTGTCAAGGCATCGCACAACATGAACGAGCTGACCAACATCATGCTGGACGCCACCATCGAGCAGAAGCGCGGGGGCGAGACCGTGGTCAAGGCGACCGATTCGATCGCGGAAGTGGCGCGACAAAATCTGCAAGTGGTGGAAGGCATCAACCTGGCCGTGCGTGAGTTGGTCGCCGAGGCGGAGACCCTGCGCAAGCGCGTGGAGGCGTTCACCGTCTGATGCAATCCCAAGCGTCCCCGCAGTCTTTGGGGGAGGCCCTGCTGAGCGCCCTGGGCGATACCGACCGCTCCCGCCGCGAAGAAGCCATTGCCCAGGCGGCCGTCGCGGCTGACCCGGACAGTCTGGTGGAGCTTCTGGGCAAGCACGACGATGCGGCCAGCCGCAACGCCGCTCTGGAGGCGCTCGCCCGCGGCGGCAGCCGCAGCCTGCCCGCGCTGGTGCGCGCCTTGCGCAGCAGCGACGAGGAGGTCGTGATGTTCGCGGCCATGGCCTTGGCGCAAACCCGCGGCCCAGGCGGCATCCCGCATCTGCTTCGACTCTTGCACCATCCCGATCTCAACGTCGCGCAAGCCGCGATCGACGCGCTGGGCAAGCTGCGCGCGGTTTCGGCGACCGGTCCGATCGAAAAGATGCTGACGGCCGATCCCTGGCTGCGCTTCGCCGCTGCCAACGCCCTGGGCGAGATCGGGAGCCCGAGCAGCGTGCCCGCCTTGCTGCGCGTGCTCCACGATCCGTCGCTGTCGGACTTGGCCATCGAGGCACTGGGAAAGATCGGCTCGGGGAACGCCGCGGTGGCGCTTGCGGAGATTGCCATCGAGCGGGTTGAAACCGAGCAATTCACGGTGTGCGTGCTCGCGTTGGGGCGTGCCCTCGGCCAGCAACTCGACCGAACCGCACTCGCGGCGAACCCGGTGTGGACGCGCCTGGCATCGCCGGAAGCGGCAGCCGTGCACGAGCGTCTGCGGCGTATCCTGGGCACGGGCGATGCCGAAGCCGGCGGGAGCGAGTTGCAGGAGGTGAAGGAAGCGGCCATCGAGGTGATCCGGGGTGTGCCGCTCACATCACTTCTTTGTCTGCTGGTGGAAAGCGCGTGGGATGCAAGCTTGACCGAGGCACTGCTGGATGCGTTGGTTTTCGCGGGACCGGAGGTGCGGCCTTGCGTGCTGGCCGGGCTTGGTCACGGCGACACGCGGGTGCGCCGGCTGGCCTGTGTGGCAGCCGGGCACTTGAACATGACGGAGGCGGCGCCTGCCTTGTGCCGCCTGGCCGACGACGGGGCGCCAGAAGTGCGGGCCGACGCCTTGCGCGCGCTGGCGCGATTGCACGAGTACGATGCCTTGCCCGTCATCCTCGGGCGCCTCTCCGATGTTAGCGGCGAGGTGCGCGCCGCAGCCCAGTGGGCGCTGGACTTCATGGACGCCGAGCAGGTGACGGCGGCCATCCTGGAAAACTCCGAGCTTGCCCGCCGCCACGCCGCCGAGATTCTGGCCGTGATGCAGGCCCATCCCGTGGCTGCGCAGCATGAGTTCATCGAGAATCGCCTGGCCGACCCGCGCGAGGAAGTTCGGCGAGCTGCGGTCGCGGCCTTGGCCGCAAGGGGCGGGGCCGAGGTCGTCGAGATACTGGAGCCGTTTCTGCGCGATCCCGCAGCAGCGGTTCGGCAGGAGGTGGTGCGGGGCTTGGGGCGCCAGCGATCGCAGCCTGCGCAGGCGTTGCTGTTGCAGCAGTACCAGCGCGATCCAGCAACGCGCAGGGAAGCCTTGCTGGCGCTCGGAAAGATTGGCGACTGTGTGGCGGCGCAAAGACTGACCGGGCTGCTGTCCGCGCAAACCTTGCCCGAGCGCCTGGCCATCATCGATACCTTGGGGACGCTGGCGGCCCCGTGCACGGAGCCCATCCTGATCGGGTTGCTGCGCGATCCCGAGTCCGAGGTTCGTTGTCGGGCGGCCGTCGCCCTGGGGCGATTCACAACCACAGGTGCAGCGACCCGTCTGGCGCTGGCCACGCGGGATGCGGACGCACGCGTGCGACTCGCGGCGCTTGAGGCGCTGGCTCCGGCGAAGAGCCATCCAGCAGTGGTGCAAGCCATCGAGCGTCTGTGCTTGGATCCCAGCCCCGCCATCGCCGCCTTGGCCCGGCAGTGGCTTGACAAGACGTAGGGGGACTTGCCAGGTAGGTGCAGTTCTTCGCTTCGGTTGCTGTGCGCATTTTTTCATGACTGCGTCGTAACTCGGGTGCACAATCGGGCTCTGGGATAGCGAGATTCGGGGGTCAAGCCCGTGCCGCAAGCGACATCACTTCCAAGTCAGGCGTTGCACAAGTCGAATGCCCCGCAAATCAGGCCAGAGGAGTTGAGCCAACTGGCCGGCCTCTTCGCGGCCAAGCTGAAGGCCGGCCTCTCGATCAGCCAGGCGCTGTATGCGCTGTCAGTCGATTCGAAGAAGCCGGTTCTGGTGGCGGCGTGCAAGGGCGTGAAGGCCAGCGTGGATGCCGGCCGGCCGCTGGGTGAAGCCATGCGCGCATACCCGGACGTGTTCGACGAGATCAGCGTGGCGGTGCTGGGCGCGGGCCAGAAGAGCAATCGCCTGCCGATCGAGCTGCAACGTTTGTCGGCTTATCTCGGCACCACAGCGAAGATTGCGCGCGGCCTGCGCAGCGCGACCACGCGGCCCATGCTCAGCCTTGGTGTCGGCCTGCTGGTCATCATGGCCGGCCTTGCGGGCGCGGCGCCTGCCCTCGAGCGATTCCTGGAGAGCCTGCCCGAGCGAGAATGGCCGGCCGCCAGCCATCTGGCCATCCACGTCTCGCATGCCTTGCGATGGATCCTGCCGGTGGTGCTGGCGGCGCTGGCTCTCGCGTATGGGGGTTTTCGCCTGTTTGTGCGCGGAGAAAAGCGTCTGCGTTGGCGGGATAGGATGCTCTTGGGGGCGCCGATTGTCGGGTCGTTGTGGCGGGCCAAGGCGGTGGCGCACTTTTGCCGCACCACCGGGCTGCTGGCCTCCGCCGGTATTCCGCTGCTGGAGGCGATGGAAAGCGCCGCGATGACCTCGGGCAACTTGGCAGTGCGCGGGGCGGTGCTGCTAGTGGCTGACAAGCTGGGCAAGGGCCGCGACTTGCCCCCGTTGCTGGTCGAGGTTGGCCTGGTCCCGCGATCCGAGATGAACGCCATGCAAGCGGCCGAGCGGCGGGGAGCCCTGGGTGAAGTGCTCATGAAGCACGCTGAAGCCAGCGACGCCGATCTGTTGAGGAGGATCAACCGGCTCAAGAACCTGGCGCAGTCGGCGACGGTCTTGCTGCTCGGTCTGCTGGTAGCCGCCGTGGTATTGGGGCTGGTCGGCGCCGCGCTGGCGGGCCGCTGAGCACTGCCTGGACCTGGAGGCGTACGGGATCAGCCCGCCTTGCACTGCTCGGGAACCTTTGCGTGCACGGCTCGGTTACAGATTGTCGAGTCCTGCGCGCTCGGGCGCGGAGCGCGCGGCCGGCTTTGCTGCCACGGGCGCGGGGCGTGCCGGCCGCTTGCTTGTCCCCGTCTTGTGGTCAGGCAACGCCAGCAGAACCTCCTTCGCTATGACATCGTAGTCCAGAGGCACCGTGATGACGGCGCTGCGGTACCCGGCCATGTCCAGCCTGAGCCGGACCGAGCCGCCCGCGGATTGGGTCCGGGTCAGCGTCAAGGGTGTCTTGCCCAGGACGTCGCCCGTGGTGACCTGTACCACGGAGGCTCCCGGCGGAGTCGAGTCGACCGCAATGGTGATCCTGCCTTGCGCGGCCGGCATACCCGGCGATGCCGCCTCAGGCAGCCGCCCGGCCGCAGGCGCAGACGCGGGCGTCGTCGCCAGGCCGGCCACGAACGGGAGTTTGGCGCGCAGAAAGTAGAACGCCGCGCCCGTGCCCACCAGCCCGATCCCCATGATTGCGATCAGAAGAGCGGACGAGCGTGGCGGCGAATTGAGGGTGTTGCTGCGCATCCGTGCCGACAGGGTATTGGCGGCGCTGTCGGCCGGACGGATGCCCCGCGCGTCCGCCGCAGTCCGGGCGGCGACGGCCCGCTTCGCCCTCGCCGCGCCCGTCAAACTCCATCCCACATCGATCGGGTCGGCCTTGACTGGCTCCAACGAGATCGCCACGGGCGCGGGCGTGCGACCGGTGGCCCACGGCCTGACGCCAGGACGGCCCAGCGCCGCCGACACGTCCGCCACAATCGCTCCCTGGACAAACTCCAGCGCACACATGAACTCAGCCACGCTGGCATAACGATCGGCCGGGTCCTTTGCCAGCGTGCGCAGGATGGCCCTGTCTATCGACTCGGGAATCGAGGGAACGCGCAGACGCGGCGGCTCGGGAGGCTGGTTGATGTGCATGTTGAGTACTTCAAAGAGCGCATCGGACACAAAGGGCGGCGCCCCGCACAACATTTCGTACAGAATTATCCCTAGCGAGTAGATATCCGTGCGGTGGTCGATCTGACTGCTGCCACGGCACTGCTCGGGCGACATGTATAGCGGCGTGCCCATGAGCGAGCCAGCCTGTGTCTGCATGGAGGGGCGCCCCTCGCCTCGCAGCTTGGCGATGCCGAAATCGAGCACCTTGACCAGGAGGTGCCCGGGAGATCGCGCATCGGGAATCAAGAAGAGATTGTCGGGCTTCAGGTCGCGATGAAGCACGCCGCATTCGTGCGCCGCAGTGAGCGCTGAGCCCGCCTGCGTGATGAAATCCAACGCATCGTCGAGCGAGAGACGTTGGCTGCTCGCCAGCCGAGCGGTCAGACTTTCACCGTCGAGCTTCTCCATCAGGATATACGGCTGGCCGTCCTCCAGACGGCCGAAATCGTAGATGTCGATGATGTTGGGGTGCTTGATGGCGCTGGCGGCGCGCGCCTCCGCCACGAAGCGCGAGTAGGTGTGGCGATCGCGGGCAGCCTCGCTCTTGAGAACCTTGAGGGCCGCCTTGCGCCCTATCTCGGGGTGCTCGGCCAAGTACACCACGCCCTGGGCGCCCTCGCCCAGAAGGCTGACGACGACGTAGTTCCCGACCTTCTTGCCGATCAAGATCCGTGGACCCCGGCGATCATGGTAGCACCAATGACGGCGCTGGGGGTAGCAGCGGACCGCCTTTCTTTCGGCCGACCCGTCGCCTGCTGGAGCGAGACGTGTCGTCTCACTGGCCTGTGCGACCAGTGCCCGGATTTGCGGCGACCGGCCCAGCCGTGAAAACCCAGGAACGCGGCAGAAGGGCTACGAAGACACCGTGGGAGGTCGGGCGCCGTCGAAGAGCTGGATGTCCTGACAAGTCTCGCGGGTTCCGCAGTCCGGAGCGTTGTTGGTCGCATAGGTGTAGGTCACACTGCCGCTGAGCGAATCTCCTTCGAGCTTGCCCACCAGGTGAGCGTTGCGTGTGAAAGCGCAGGTGCCGCTGGAGCCGGCCACGGTTCCGATGATCGACAGATCGAGTGAATGGTCCGAGACCTTGCCGGTGAAGGTGTCGCTGCCCGCGATCAGGCTGAGACCCAGGCCGGCCGCACCCTGCACCTGGGCCGTCACGTTGGATCCGTCCTGGGTCACCACCACGGTTGCGCCCCTCGAAGTGGTCCCCGCATCATTGGTCAGGATGCCGCACTGGTTCTGCTCGACGGTCAGGGCGAGCGTGTAGGTGCCGGCGACGTTGGCGGGAGTATCGCTGCCGCAGGCTCCTGCCAGCAGGGCAAGAATGAAGGCTGTCTTCCGCATAATGGGCTCCCTTATCTGGAAAGTACGCTCGCGCTCTCCGACGCGTCGTCAGGCGAATGATTCTTGGCGCGCGGCCGAACCGGATGGGACCGCTTGCGCCACCACAGAGCGGCGCCTGCGACCAGCAGGAAAAGGCCAGGGACAGCCGCCGGCCGCCCGGTCATCGAGCAACCGGCTGCCACGAACGGGCCGGATGAATAGCACGCCGCCGGCAGACAAACATTCCCGGCATCTGCGGCCGCATTGGCCGCTACGCCGCAGGTCTGGCTGGTGCAATCCCTCGCGCGCGCGCACACGGCCCCTTCGGACTCGGTCGCGGAACAGATACTGTTGGAATTACAGAAGAGCCCGTCCTGGCAACTGTTCTGCAACAAGACCTGTGCGCAGTTCTCGCCGCTCCCGGCCCTGGGCAGGCAGGTGCCGTCGGCAGTGGAGGTCGCGCCCGAACAGAAACCGGTGACGCATTCTACGGCACTCCGGCACGCGCCCCCGGACGGGACCTGGGGGGCTACGATGGCATCGCAGCCCGCGGGAAGGCCGCCCGCGGCGTTCATCGGCCAGGATGCGCAGCTAACCACCCCGATCCCGTACAGACAAAGGCCCGCCTGATCCGGATAGTAGACCGTACGCCCGCGACCGATGCCGTCGGAGATCGCCTGGACTCCGGGTTGCGCCTCGCTGACGATGTTCGATATGCAGGTCGCCAGCGCCTTTCCCTTCAGGTCAGTCTGGGTGCAGCAGGCGAAGTTCTGGGTGCAGACGACCGTGGCGTAGGCATTCGCAAGCTGGTCGAGCGGCACGGGCGCGCTTCCGGTGTCGACCGGGACGCTCGCATCCGGCTGCACGGCAGTGTCCACGGATCCCCTGCCTGGGGCGTCCAGGACCGACGCGTCGGGGTAGTGACCATTGTGCCAGCAGGTATTATCCGCCGCGCAGTAGTACTCCTTCGGGCACTGGCCGGAAGGCGCGCACTTGAGATCGCCGTCGTGATAGCTCGGCGAATAGCAGCCTGCCAGCAGCAGGCCTGCAACCCAACCATGGCGAGACGACGTCAGCATCAGAAAGCCATCCGCAAAGAGGCACCGGCCAAATGGGTAGCCACGGCCGGCGAGAGGGTGATTGCCTGGGGTGCGTTGTCGCGGCCAGCGCGCGCGCCCACAACGTAGAGAATGGCGCCGGTAACCACCGCCGCCGCGCCGACGCCGATGAAGACGCCCTCGAGTACCTGGTCCCGCCGGCCAGCGCTTTCCTTCGAAGGATCGAATACGCCCCTGCTCTGGTCGAGCTGCGTGAGCTGGTCGCCGGCTTGCTTCGCGAGCACGCCAAAGGCGATGCCCGTGCCCACCAGGGCGAGGCCACCAGCCGCCGTCACGATCCCGGCCAGCTTCTTGCCCCGCCCCAGCGACACTCGTTCAAGCGGAGCCTCCTCGACCACAGCCGAGGCAGCCTGATTGCCGCCGACGCCGACGTCGGTCGGGACAGGCGCCACAGCCGGTGGCCCTGGTGCCACCGTCCCGCTGCTGGTCGGGTTGCTTGCGCCCGGAACGGCAGGAGGTTCTGCCTGCGCCTGCCTCTGCTTGTCGACCAGATCCTTCAGCTCGCGGAGCTTCGACTCCACATCAGCGCGGTTGGCCGCCTCGGGCAGCTTTGACAGATAGGTCTTGTAGAAGCGCAACGCTTCGGCAGCGTGGCCAGCCAGACGGTGAGCCTGCCCGAGATTGAAGAGCAGGGCCGGATCATCTTTGCTCTTGTACGCCGCCATATACTCAGCGATCGCCTCGTCATACAGGCCAAGCTCGTAGGCCCGCGTGCCCTTGATGTAGTGGTCGCGGGCCGTGCCTTGGTCATCCCCACGTGCCACACCGGCAGAGAGGGTGAGTAACGCCGCCATTGCTACAACGTGGCGCATGGTCGCATTGTACCTCATCTGCGTCGTCACCAGAATCTCCGCCAGCGCCATCACTGCCAGCCGATGCGGTACCCGACATCGACGATGAAGCCGCCACTGTTGCCCACGATGTCGTCGCCACTGGACAGCTTACCCAGCGACATGGCCAGGTAGCGCAGGCCGAACACAACCTGGGACCGATGCAGGAGGAAGGCGGCCTCGGTCGAGCCTTCGCAGGCAAAGGCCGCGCTTCGGCCCGCGATCTCGCTGCTGAAGATGGGCAGGCGTGCCTGCGCCAGCACCAGCCCGGCGCCCGCGCCAACCGACAGGGCCAGACGGTTGATGCGTCGGCGATAGCGGGCCTGGGCCAGCAGGGGAATCTGATCGAGGATGACGGTGCCTGCCCCGGCGTTGTTCCACGAGTAGAAGCGGCTGTGCAAGTAGCCGGCGCTCACTCCGAATGTAAAACCGGCGACGCTGGGATGGCGCGAGGCCATCGCCTCGATGAATAGGGCGCTGCCCGGCGGCTGGCGCAGGTTCCACAGAAAGCCCAGGCGAGGCGTGAGTGTGTAGCGTGTGGCCAGCACGGGGTCGGGCGGCAGCCGACGCGTGAACAGGGCGAGCGGAATGTTCTCCGTGGCGTGTCCACTGTCCAGCACGGCCTCCACTTCCATGGTGTCACGTCCGGTCAGCACGGCGGGCGGCCGGAGAACCAGCATGGCACGGCCGTCCTCGGTGGCCTGGGACCGTGCAGGCTGCCCATCCACCAGCAGCGAGGCCTCGCCTGCGTCGGTGAGATTCCCAAACGCGTCTTGGGCACTGAGAAATACGCGCAGACTGCGCAGCGGGGCGCTTTCAGGTTGGGTCACCTCCGGCTGCAGCAGGACCTGGGCCGTCGGCGCCGAAACCAGCACCACGTCCGCCTCGGCGGTCACGTCTGGATGTCCGCGCAGCGAAGCGACCAGGTGGAGAGTCGGGTCCTGCAGGGAGGCCGGCACGCGTATCAGGAAGCGGGCCTCGCCAGCGGCACGACTGCCCATGGGCTCGGGCCGCGGTCCTGAAGATGCCAGCAGGATCGTCGATGCGTCGACCAGTCGCCCGGTGGGCTCGACCGCCAGAACCGCGACCTCGGAAACCGTTCCTGCGGCCAACTTCTCCGGGGCGATGACCAAGGCGCGCTGGGCGGGTGGAATTTTGAGATCGAGAAGCTCCTGGCTGGATTTGCCATAGCGATTGACCGATCGGGCCAGTGCGAAGTCGATGCCGGGAGACACGACCACCGGCACGTGGACGTTGCCGTCCGCGGGCGCGACCACCGGCCCGAACTGCTTGTCCCCGACTTTCACCGTGACCCTGGAACCCGGGTCGGTGTGAAAGGCCGGACTGGCAGCCGCACGCAGCCGCACGGCCAGGGAGCCGCGCAGAATCAGCGAATCGTGCGAGAAATCGGCGACCACGATCGCGACCTGGGGAAAACGGGCCGAGGGCAGGAGAAAGCGAGCCGAGAAACTGGTCGGTCCCTCGCGCAGCACATCCTCCACCCGGCCGGCGCTGCACAGGATGCGCGGAAAGGGCAGGGGCGACGGGAAGTCACCTGTGGCCACGATGCGCAGCTCGGTTTCATCTTCGATGCCAAGCACTGGCGAGGCTGTCGCCAGCGACAGGGTTACGCGTGCGGACGAGGCGTGCGGCTCGGCGCGCGGAGCAGGCGCAACCGGCTTCTCTGGCAAGGCTTGCACCTGGCTGGGCGAGGGCTTGACCGCGGTGGGCGGGACACGATGTTCTGGCTTGGGGCTGGCCGCGGTGGCAACCGGCTCTGGCAGCGGCGTCGCACCTTGTGGTAGCGCTGCCGGGGCTTCCGCCTGCTGCGGCTTGCCAGCCTCGGATGCGCCGTCATCGTCGCGCTGGTTCGCATCGGCGGCGGTCGCGGCGTCCGGCGAACTCTCGGCGGCCTCGACCCGTGCACCCATGAGCAGAAGCAGAGCCAGCCCGGCGGCAGCCTGGGCCGGTAGCCAGCAAACGCGTGCGACTGGCCAGGTCATCATTCGTTCCAGAGTCTTCCGCCCGAGGGTTGCAGCGACGGCGCGCGAGGGGGACGGCGTAGGATCTTGTCCACGGCTTTCTGTCGCCCGGAGATGTCCTCGGCCTCGATGTGGACGCGAGTTTGCGGCGCCGACACCTGCACGTGCGCGACGAAAGTGCCATCAGGCGCCACGGGGGTCTCTTCGCCGTTCACGCGGACGCGCGACGACGGGCTGGCGTGACCTCGGATCTGGGATGCAGCCTCGGTCTTGTCGTCTTCTGGCCAGATGACCGAGAGCAAGAGTTGCTCGGGAATGGGCTCAGGATCGCTGGGCGCCGCCCCGGGGAAAGCCGTGCTCTCGTTCCCCTTGCGAACCAGGACTTGCTTGCCGTGCGCCTCGAAGCGGGCCGCGCCCTCGGAGGCCGCCACACTGACGTTTCCGCTGGGCGACACCGACACGGCAAAACGCGCGGCGCCCACGTTGGTGGTGTGTGTGTCGAGGGCATCGATCTCCAGTTTCTCGTCGTCCTTGCCCACGTTGGCGGAAACCCGACCACCGCGCAGCAGGCCCAGTTTGGCGGTGGTCTTCTCCAACTGGTCCACGCGCAGATCCATGTTGTCGCGCACCTCGATCTCGACGCTGCCCCGGCGCAGAAGGGCGCGTGCCCCGCCATGGGTGCGCACCACGTCCTTGGACGACAGCAGATGGCCGGCGCGCGCCACGTACCACTGACCATTTTGGAATGCTTCCACGTTGCCAGCCAGCGCGCTCAATCGAAACTGGGTGGGCCCGGCCGCCACCAAGCGCGACGAAGGTGGCGGCAAGCCAGCCGGCATCTCGAAACGCCGACGCTCGAAGAAGAAGCGCGACAACAGCGTGGCCGCCACCAGGATGACGACCACCAGGACGATGATCGCCGCCTGGAAACCGGACAGCGGCCGCCGCCTTAGCTGGCTCATGCGAGCAGACTGGCTCCTTCGGCGATGGGAAAAGTCAGCCAGAAGGTCGTGCCTTGGCCGACCTGGCTCTCAACCCGGATGGTGGCCCCGTGGTCCTCGATGATCTTGTGCACGATGGAAAGGCCAATGCCGGTGTCGGTTCGCTGCGCCTTGGTGGTGAAGAAGGGATCGAAGATGCGGGACAGTTGCTCGGGACTGATGCCCCGCCCGGTGTCACTCACCCGCAGCCGGAGCAACTTGTCCTCCGGCCGCGTGGTCTCCAGGGTCAGGGTGCCGCCCTTGTCCATGGACGCCCTGGCGTTCTGGATGAGTTGTATGATCGCGGCTTGCACCTGCAGGGCGCTGCCGCGGACCGGAGGGCTGGGGCTGGCGACGTGCTTGACCACGGTGATGCCCGCCTCGGCCAGGGTCTTGGGCCCGCACAGCTCGAGCGCGTCGTGAGCGACCGCGGAAAGATCGAAGGGCCGGAAGTGCTCGCCCGACTGCTTCTGCGAGAAGCGCAGCAGGTTGGCCACGATGCCCTGAATGCGCGCGGCCTGCTCCTCGATGTCCTGCACCAGCGGCCGGGCGGGATGGCCTTCGGGCAGATCGGCCAGCAGGATCTGCGCCAGACCCAGCACGCCGGTCAGCGGATTGTTGATCTCGTGCGCGACCCCGGCGCCGAGTGATCCGATGGCGGCCAGCGAGCGCGAGCGCAACAGGAGGTCCTGTGCGTCACGCAGTTCCTTGGTCTTCTCATCGACCCGCTTTTCCAAGGTGACGTTCCAACCTCGGATCTCCTCGTTGCGCAGCAAAATCTCGCTACGCGCCGCCGAGAGCGAACTGGCCATGGAATTGAATGCCTTGGCCAGTTCACCCAGCTCGTCGTTGGATGCAACTTCAATTTCGGCGTCCAGCTTGCCCTGGGCGATGTGGCGCGCTCCCTGTACCAGGGTGCCGACCCGGCTGGCCAGCGAGCGCGCCAGCGCCGCACCCACCACCGCGGCGACGAAGGCGGCCACACCCACCCAGTAGAGGGTGGTCCAGGTGAGGCGACGCGCGGGCTGCAGGGCCGATTCGAGCCAGCGCTCGACGACCACGCCCATGCCAAAGGCGGGCGTCGGCACGTAGGCGCCGACCACCGCGTGGTCGTGGCTCGGGTACTCGGCCACGAACCAGGCGGACGGCAGCGAGCCGGGCTTGCCCTGCGGCAGGCGCTTGGGTTCGAGCGGGGTGGGTCCCACGGCCCGGCCGGAAGCCACCGTGCGGCTCTCGCGATCGAGCAGCAAGATGTCGCGGTCGTTCGACGAAAGCGAAGCCAGGTGATCGGCGATGCGGCGCAGGGATACAGCGGCCACGATGATGCGGGGATCCTCGTCGGCCAGACCCTGGTAGCGGACCGCCAGCACCACATGCGGCACCCGCGCGCTGCCGGCCACGAAGATCGATCCCACTGCGCTCCCCTCGCGCAACACCGCCTCGACGGGAACATGCGCGGGCAGAAGCGCCACGTCCTGGGCCGAGACGATCTCATGGGTTCCAAAGGAATCATTTCTGGGTGCGACCGACTGGAAGGCAGCCGGAACCAGTGGCTGTCCTTCGGTGTCGAGCAAGGCCACGGCACTGAAATCGTCGCTCTGGTGGTACACCAGCTGGAGAAACTTGCGCAGCGCCTCGGCGGTCGGCAGCGCGCCCCCAACCCGGGTGAGATCGAGAATTCGCGTCTCGACCGACATGGTGGCTTGCAGGTTGCTGAGGTGGCTGCTGACGTACTCCGAGATCTGGCGGGCCAGCAGAACCTCGTGGTCCTCGATGGCCTCGCGCAAGGCGGCCTGGCTGACCCGGATCGACGAATACCCGGCAATGGCTAGCGGCACGGCCGCCACGCCGATGGAGAGCAGCGCGAATTTGGGCAGCAGCTTCACGGTGCGATCCAGAAAAAGCCGTCGGGCAGGCTGGTCCAGCCGTCGTTGGCGTCGAAGGCCCAGACCGTGGCCTGTCCGCTGGCGCCGGGCACGACGCCGATAATTTCAGTGTCGCTTAGACAGGACGCATTGGCCAAGGGAACCGCGGCGGCCAAGACCTGGCCAATGTAGATGATCGTGGACGTGGTGAAGTTGGCGCCAGAAACCTGTACGGGGGTGTCCTGCCCTTGCAGACCATAGGCAGGCGAGATCGACGCGATCTGTGGTGGAGGCTGATACTCGAACGACGCGAACCAGGTGGCCAGGCCCAGCCGCGACTGCACGGTCACGGTGGCCGGGCCTGCGGCGTGAGCCGGGGTGTACCCGGTGATGGTCTGTTGGTCGGCGGACACGACGCCGCCATCGGGGATGATGGGGGTGTCGTCGAAGTAGACACGACTTCCGGCAACAAAGCCCGATCCTCGGATCACCACATTGGTTCCACCCGCCACGCCTCCTGCCTGCGGCGTGACCGAGGACACCGTAGGGGGCGCGCTCAGCCTGATGGGGAGGTCCACGCTGGTCTGGTTGGGCGGCACGGCGTTGTCCGAGGCCACAATGTCCAGGTTCACCGTCATGCCGGGATCCAAGTTCGAACCGATGGTCACGTCGAAGGTGCAGTCGATCTCCTCTGCGCCCGGCCGGAACGGACAGGTGGCCGTCACCGGGTCACGTTGTGTCCCGTCGTCGGCCGGCGGCTCAGAATACCTCCAGGCCAGCGCCGTCATCTGGCCGGGTGGCTGGTCCACAGCGCTCACGTTCCCGTGAATGATGGTCCCCGGGGCGTAGAGATCTCCTGCGCTCGGGCTGGTGACCGTCACTATCGGCGCGAAGGTGTGCCGCCCCAGCGCAAGGAAACCAGCCGGCAGCACTGCCTTGCGGCCGCGCGGATCCGTGATCTCCACATCGCAAGGACCCGCGCCCAGGTCGTCCGGATCCGGTAGGTCCAGGGTGGCCGAGATCTGCGTCGGGCCGACCCATCCGAAGTCGGTCAGGGGAAACCACGTCGGCGGGTTGCCCACACGGCCCGAGAAGCCGTCCATGGTCGCCACCCGTTGGCCGGAAACAGGGTCGAGGCGGAACGATGGGATGAAGTCCGCGCCCATCAGCGTGAGGCGGAGGTCGCCATCGGTGTAGGCCTGCGCGGGCTCAACCGCGTCGATGCGCGGCTGCGGCTCGTTTCCGGTGCAGCCGGCAAGGGCAGCGGCGAGAACAGCAAGACCTGTGCGGCGTCCGGGGGTCACGCCGCTATCTTACTACCGGCGGAGTGATTCGGGCGGGTTCCGCGCAATGGGGGGCGTCAGACGGGGCCGGGGCGCGGCCCGGGGTTGACGAGGAGCGCTCAGCCTGGGAAATTCGCGCAATGGCTGATCGTCAGAGTCTTCGGGAGATGCTGAGTCACCGGGTTACCTTCGCCTACGACACCGGAGCCCAGGTGGTGGGCACGGTTACGGCCTGCGCGCCCGCCACGGGGCCGGTCGAGTATGTGGTGCTGGCCAAAGTGGAGGTGAAAGGCGGGGACGGCCAGGTGCGGGCGCGTTTCGTCGAGTTGCCGCTCGTGCCCAACAACCTGGTGGGCATCACCGTGACTGAAGGGCCGCTCTGATCTCCCGATGAGCGATGGCACGCCAGCGAAGACCCGCCGCTTGCGCGCCGTGGTGCTCGGGTCGGTCCAGGGCGTCGGCTTTCGTGCTACGACCCTCGACCAAGCCCGGCGTCTGGGCCTCGCAGGCTGGGTGCGCAACCGCGTGGACGGCACCGTCGAGGTACTGGCCGAGGGCGCCGAGCCGAAGCTGAACCTGTTTCTCGCCTACCTGCGCCGCGGACCGCTCGGGGCCCATGTGGCCGGCGTGGTCGAGGACTGGTCAGACGAGCAGGGCGCGCCGATCCCGTTCCAGGTCAAGCGCACGGAGTAGCTACAGCCAGGCCACTTCGAGGGGTTTGCGCGGCGGAATGGCCACGTATTCGTGTTTCGCGTATCCCAGCATGGTGGCGGTATCATTTCGTACGCCAGGGAAGACGGCACCTTCATCCACAGCCGGGGCAACGACGCAGGCTTTGCGCGCAAGCTTCCCGGATCGGGTCTGGACGGGAGCGATCGGTCGTGGCTATTGCGGGGCAGTCTCGCTGGGCGCGGCGCTGCGAACCATGGCCGTGGCCACCAGCTCTGACAGGTTCTTCACCTGCACGCGCTCGCCCGCGTCGCGGTCGTCCACTGCGTCCTTGATCATGATGGTGCAGTAGGGGCAGGCGGTGGCCACGGTGGTGGCGCCGGTGGACAGGATCTCGTCGGTGCGGTCGTGGTTGACCCGAATCCCCGTTTTCTCGTCCATCCACATGCGGCCGCCGCCGGCTCCGCAACAGAAGGCGTGCTCGCGGGTGCGCCCTAGCTCCAGGCGCTCGCCGCCCAACCGATCCAGAACCGCACGCGGCGCCTCGTACTCGCCATTCCAGCGCCCGAGGTAGCAAGGATCGTGGAAGGTGAGCTTGCTGTCCCCGTTCGCACTGCGCTCGATCGCAAGCTGGCCCTCCTCGATCAGCTCGGCAATCAGTTGCGAATGGTGGCGGACTTCATAGGTACCGCCCATCTGCGGGTACTCGTTCTTGAGCACGTGCAGACAGTGCGGGCACGCGGTGACGATCTTCTTCACCTTCTTGGCGTTCATCGTCTCCACATTTTGCTGTGCTTCCATCTGGTACAGCATCTCGTTGCCCGCCCGGCGCGCGGAATCGCCGCAGCAGCCTTCTTCCATGCCCAGCACGGCGAAGCTGACGCCAGCCTGGCGCAGGATATCCACTAGGGCCAGGGTCTGCTTCTTCAGTCGGTCGTCGTAGGCGCCCGCGCAGCCAACCCAAAGCAGCCATTCGGCGTCCGGTTTGTCGTCGAGCGTGGGTACGTCGTGGCCTTCGGCCCAGTCCATGCGGCGGTCCGCGCCCAGGCCCCAGGGGTTGCTGTTCTGCTCCAGGTTCTTGAAGGTGCGCACCAGATCGCCGGGCACCTTTTCTTGCAACAGCACCAGATTGCGCCGCATCTCCAGGATCTTGCCCGGGTGATCGATGAACACGGGGCACACCTCCTGGCAGGCGCCGCAGGTGGTGCACGACCACAGCACCTCCTCGCTGGTGCGGCCGCCGATGAGATCGCGCGGCTGACGCGCCTCCTCTGCGGCGGCCTTGCCGTGCTGGAAGCGTTCGATGATGTCGTCGAGCGGCCCGCGATCCGGAAGGCGTGACTTCATGTCGTCACGCAGATCGTGCACCACCTGCATGGGCGAAAGCGGCTTGCCGGTGCGGTTGGCGGGACAGTAGTTCGAGCAGCGCGCGCACTCGGTGCAGGCAAATCCGTCGAGCAGCGACTTCCAGGTGAAGTCCTTCCATTCGGACACCACACCGGTTTGCGCCATGTCGTCGGCTTCCAGGTTGAGCTTGGACAGAACGCCACGCTGGCCGAGCTGGCGGAAGTAGATGTTGGGCAGGGCCGCGAGGATGTGGCTGTGTTTGGAGTAGGCGAGGTAGTTGAGGAACTTCAGCAACACCACCACGTGGATCCACCAGTTGACTTCCGAGAGCAGGCCCGCGGTATCCGGCGAGACATGGCCAAGCCAGGCACCAGCCAGCGCATCAGAAAGGAAGAAACCGGGCTCGGCCGCGCCGGCCGCAGCGCGAAAGCCGTGCATTCCGAAGTGGGTGACCATGAGGAGCGCAATGGCGGAGAGAATCGCGGCGGCGTCGCGGCTCATGGGGATGAGGCGGGGCTTGAGGAAGAGGCGGCGGAAGAACGCAAAACCGATGACCGCGAGTACAATCAGGTTCATGCTGTCCACAGCGGCGTCGAGCACTTCTGCAACGGTTTCGCCCAGCAGGAGCGACCAGGAGAACGAGGGCCACAGCCCCTGCGTAAAGGTTTCCAGTGTGCCCAGACAGATGACAAGGAAGCCCCAGAAAATGACGAAGTGGTGCCGGCTGCCCACCAGGTTGGAAAAGCGCGGCCAGCGGCTGGCCGGGATGTCCACCGTCTCGATGACCTTGCGCTGGCCGAAGAAGAAGGAAAGCAATGAATCTACGCGCGCCTCGACGCGGTCGGTGCGCTTCTCGGGGCGGCCGGCCAGGAGCATCTTGATGAAGCGCCTGAGCGTCCAGGCGAACATCGCCAGGGACGCGGTCAGAAGGACTGCGAAAACGATCTGCTTCAGCATGGCTGGTTCCTATCATGGTCCGCGCCGGTTAGAAAACCAGGGCACGTCGTTGTATAAACCGGGCCATGCCGATGAACCGCGAGCTGATCGACATCCTGGCCTGCCCCAAGTGCAAGGGGTCGCTGGAACTGCGCCCCGACGAAAGCGCCTTCGTGTGCCGCGCCTGCCACCTGGTCTACGCCGTGGTCGACGAGATCCCAAATTTCATCGTCGAAGAAGCGCAGCCGCTCGAAGGGTAGGGGATGTTCCGCGATCCCGGCATCGAGACGCTGGGCCGCGCTGACCTGGAGCGGCTGCAGCTTGGCCGCCTGCGGGCGCTGGTGGCGCGGCTGCACGAAGGGGTGCCATTGTACCGGGAGCGCTTCGTCGGGGCCGGGATCGCGGCCGAGAGCATCAAGTCGCTGGCCGACGTGCGCCGGCTGCCTTTCACCACCAGTGGCGACCTGCGCGAAACTTATCCATCGGGGCTGCTGGCGATGCCGATGGACCAGACCCTGCGCCTGCACACGTCCAGCGGCACGACCGGCCGTCCCAAGGCCCTCTTCTTTTCGCCGCGGGATGTGGACAACGCGGCCGAGTTGTGCGCCCGCAGCTTTGTGGCGACCGGCGTGACGGCGCGGGATGTGTTCCAGAACATGATGACCTACGGCCTTTTCACCGGGGCGCTGGTGGCTCACTACGGCGCCGAAAAAGTCGGCTGCCTGGTCATCCCGGCCGGGCCGGGCAATTCCGAGAAGCAGCTTGCCCTCATGCAGGACTTCGGCACCACGACCGTACACCTGACGCCCAGCTTCGCGCTGTATTTCGCGGATTTTCTCGACGGGAAAGGCCCGGAAGCACGCCAGCCGCTCAAGTTGCGTCGGGCCTTCGTGGGCGCCGAGCCGTACAGCATCGAGACGCGCGACAAGATCGAGCAGGCCCTGGGCGTCGAGGTCTTCAACTCGTATGGGCTGTCAGAGATGAACGGCCCGGGCGTGGCATTCGAGTGCGCCGAGCGGGCCGGAATGCACCTGTGGGAAGACCACTTCATCCTCGAGATCATCGACCCCAAGACCGAGGAGCCGACGCCCGACGGCGAGCCGGGCGAGCTGGTGCTGACCACCCTGTGCCGCGAGGCCATGCCACTTCTGCGCTATCGAACGCGCGACATCACGTCGATCGTTCCCGGTCCTTGCGCATGTGGCCGCACTCACCGCCGATTGGCTCGAATCACCGGCCGAGCCGACGACATGCTGATCGTACGCGGGGTCAACGTGTACCCGCAGCAGATCGAGCATGTGCTCATGGCCATCCCGCAGGTCGGACGCAATTACCTCATCGTGCTCGAGGGCCGCGACGACATGACGGTGCAGGCCGAACTGGCTCACACTGAATCGGAAATGAATGAGGAGCAACGGGTCGCGCTGGAAGGTGAGATCGCGGCGCGCCTCCGTTCCGAGATTCTGACCAAGCCCAAGGTCAAACTGCTGCCGCCAGCCAGCCTGCCGGTCAGCGAAGGCAAAGCCAAGCGCGTGATCGACAGGCGGATACTTTGAGATGGGAACCCTGGGAGGGTTCGCTCCGCCCTTCGGCCCCCCACGTCCACCCCCACCCCGCTCGCTGCGCTCGGCCTCGCCAAACCCTCCCGCGCTCTGGCTCCAGGACTGGCATCTGCGGCAGCAGCCGCCAGTCCGTGGGCAAAGCCCGCCTTCGCCAACGCGGTCATGATTGTGTCGCCTACCGTCTCAGGCACGAAGCTAGTCGCTGGTGCTCTCTGGCGCCTAGTGAGTCAGGGGCTTGCCGTCGGCGGTACAGTTGGTGCAAGCGATAGTCGGTGACCCGTCGTTCATGTAGATCGGGACCGCGCCATCCGCCGTGTCATTGTTGTCGATGGCCACGTGATCCAGAGTCAACGTACCTGCCGGCAAGGCCTTGTCGACGACGATGGCTCCGTCGTAGTTGCCCCCTGCGTAGTCTATCGTGGTGTAGGTCACTTGCGATCCACTCGCCGTACCTGAGTAGAACACCAAGCCATACCAACCTCCAGGCAAGTGTAGGCTGGGTTGAGTGGTCAGCGTAACCGGGTTCTGCGCCGTGCCGTTTATCAGGACTTTGCCCGTGCCGGACTGACCGACAGATATCGTCGTGTTGTCACTGAATTCCAGCGTGGCGCCCGCCTCGATGGTGAGCACGCCGCCG
>Ga0181530_10000655_pt1 | contig 44703 bp, 49 predicted proteins | sample PEATcosm2014_Bin_42_FD_119769 | JGI IMG/M metagenome (GOLD analysis project Ga0181530, IMG submission 119769) | Peatland microbial communities from MTU Mesocosm Facility, Houghton, MI, USA - PEATcosm2014_Bin10_60_metaG | ecosystem: Environmental > Terrestrial > Soil > Wetlands > Peat | place...
CACCGGGCCGGCCGTGGCGATCATCCTTGTCGCCGCCTCCCCCGACGGGTTCGCCATCCTGGTCGTGGCCGTTACCGTCGACCCTGGCCGATAAAAAAGGGACTTCAGCAACGGGCTGCTAGGGTCGTTTTCCCTTCTTCTGCCAACCGAGCCGGTTGGGGCGATGCGCGTAACAGGAGATATTTTATGCTCCTGTGTAACGTACTTCACATTGGTCCGGCTGAAACCGCGCTATCTGCACGGTATCAGATTGCGGTTTGAGTTCGGTTTTTGCCTCAGATCGGTGCGGATGGAGGAAAGCATGACCAACAGCACAAACACTCAATCGGCCGGCCGGCTCCGGCGCGTTGTGATGGCGACCGCGCTCATCGCCACGGGCGCCCTGACGCTGGGGACCACGGCCACGTCGGCACAGGCGCAGTGCTATCCGTGTTATGGCTACTACCCGCACTACTACGCCCCCTACTACGCCTATTACCCGTATTACCACTCTTACTATGGGTACCCCGCGGTCCGCGTCGGCTGGGGTTGGGGCCGTGGCTGGGGCTGGGGTGGGGGCTGGCGCGGTGGTTGGCGCGGCGGCTGGCACCGCTGGTAGTCGCAGCCCTGCTTTGCTCGTGATGGCCGGATTTTCCGGCCATCACCTTTTCGGCGAAAGCCCGGAACTGGCGCTGAAGGGCAGCACATGAATTTGCGGGTGATCATGACGGGAGCCTTCCTGGTCGGGCTGGCTCTCGCGTTCTTTTTCGGCATGGCGACGATCGCGCCGAAATCGAATGATCCGGTGGCGATGATGCAGACCGTCGGCACGGTCTCAGACGGCGCCGGCGTACTTGGCCTCGTTATGGTGGTCTTCGGGGTAGCGAGAAAAAAGCGCTGACCGACCACGACGTATGATCTGCCGCCGATGCGTTCGACGGGCTCAGCGAGTTTCACGGTCAATTTCCGAGGCGCCGCTGAGCGGGCCGCGCCTCACAGCTCGATCTGACGGCTGATCTCGACGAAGTTGCGCGGCGGCAGGTCGAACAGGTCGACTGCGCGCACCGCGTTGCGGTACATGAACGAGAACAGCGGCAGCTGCCAGCGCCACAAATGCCGGTTCTTGCGGTCGCCGATCACCCGGTCGCGCGCGCCGAAATAGACCGCCTTGTCGAGATCGATCGGGCAGCCCTTGAGCTTGGCGCCATGCAAGGCTGCCGGCAGGTTGGGGACCTCGACAAAGCCGTAGCGTGCGGTCATGTCCCAGAACCCCTCGGACACCTCCTGCAATTCCAGCCGCTGCTCGGGAGCGACGCGCGGTGTGTCCTGAAACGTCACCGTCAGCGCGATCACGGTTTCGGGCAGCGCGCCGAATTGCTCGGCCACTTGGATCACCAGCGGCGGCACGAGCTCGGTCACCCGCGTCAGGAAGATCGCGGTCCCCGGGACCCGCGTGATCTTCTTGCGGCGCAGCCAAACACGGAATTCGCGCGGCTTCATCGCCGCCGCCGCCTGCTTGCGCTGGATCGCGGCGATCCCGCTATGCCATGTCGTCATGACGACAAAGACGATCGCGCCGAAACTCAGCGGGACCCAGCCGCCGTCGGCGATCTTCAGCAAATTGGCGGAAAAGAACCCGAGATCGACCGACAGGAACATACCGCTGGCCAGCAGCGCCAACGGCGTTGGCCAGCGCCACTGATTGCGCATCAGATTGTACAGCAGCGCCGTCGTCAGCAGCATCGTTGTCGACACCGCCGTGCCGTAGGCCCCGGCAAGCCGCTCCGAGCTGCCGAACCCGACGGTCAGCAACACCGTCAGCGCCATCATCAGCCAATTGACGAACGGCACGTAAATCTGGCCGTACGCCGTGTCCGAAGTCTGGCGGATCTTGAGTCCGGGAAACCACCCGAGCTGCATCGCCTGCCGCGTCATCGAGTACGAGCCCGTGATGATCGCCTGGCTGGCGATGATCGTCGCCGCGGTCGCCAGAACCACCAGCGGGTAAAGCCCCCGCCCGGGCACCAGGCGGAAGAACGGGCTGCCTTCCTGCGCCGGCTCGGCGATCAACAGCGCGATCTGGCCGGCGTAATTGAGCAGCAGCGCCGGCAAGACAATCCCGTACCATGTCATGCGGATCGAGTTGCGCCCGACATGGCCCATATCGGCATAGAGCGCCTCGGCCCCCGTCAACGCCAGAAAGACGCCGCCCAATATCGCGAAGCCGTGCCAGCCGCCTTTCGCGAGAAAGCTGATGCCGTAGCGCGGGTCGGCCGCGGCGAGCACCGCCGGGTGGTGCGCGATACCAACGATGCCGAGCACGCCGATAATCACGAACCACACCGCCATCACCGGGCCGAGCGCGGCGCCGAGCGCGGCCGTCCCGCGATACTGCACGCAAAACAGCGCAACGAGGATGCCGACCGAGAGCGGCATCACATAGGGCTTCAGTGCGTCGCTGGCGACGTTGACCCCCTCGAGCGCGCTCAGCACCGAAATCGCCGGGGTGATGATCCCGTCGCCATAAATCAGCGCCGCGCCGAACAACCCCATCACCACCAGCACCGGCGCCCGCGAGTATCCGCGCCCGGCGACCAGAGCCATCAGCGCCAGGATGCCGCCTTCGCCGTGATTGTCGGCGCGCATGACGAACACGCAATACTTGACCGAGACGGTGAGGATGAGCGCCCAGAAGATCAGCGACAGGATGCCCAAGCCGATTTGCGGAGAGAACGCACCGCCGACCCCTTCCATGATCGCCGGCAGCGTGTAGAGCGGGCTGGTGCCGAGATCGCCGTAGACGATGCCGAGCGCCGCCAATGACGCGGCGGCGGTGATCGGTTGCGATATCGCCGAGCCCGACTTTTCCTCTACGACGACCGTATCCGTCATCCTGCCTTCCTCGAGACGCGTGCCGCCGCGCAACAATACGCGCCTTTCGCACCAACGCGATGACATGCGCGCCGGTTGCGCAAGGTTTCGCATTGCTGGCATTTTCACCCGGACGGGAGGCCAAAGGGGAGACAATGACAGCACTTTGCGCAAACCGGACCGCCAGGCGGCGAGCCAGCGCGGTGGCGGGCGTAGCACTGTTGCTCGCGGCGCCCGGCACGACTCTCGCGCAGCGCCCGCCGATCACGATTCCGCCGGCGGCCCAGATTGCACCGCCGGCGCCGCCCGCCGCCGCGCCAAGCTCCCGGACCGGACTTCAGCCAGCCCCACGCTCGCTGCTGCCGACCAGTATCCAGACGCTACGCGACCCGCAAGGCGCCGGCATCGCGATCTACGGGCAACTGACCGGCACGGCCGATTCAGCGCTCACCGTGCTGGCCGCGTTATTCGCCTATTCCGCGGCGTTCGACCCCAGCCCCGCGCTGCGGCTGGTGGTTGCCGACCAGAGCGACCACTCGGTGCAGGCGCTGTTCACCGCGACCGTACACGGCGTACCGGTCATCGGCGTCGGGGCAATCGCGCTCAGCGACACGGGCGGCGATGTTGCGATGTTCTACGACTATCCCGACTCGTTCGCCGCGTCGTTTCCGCGGCTGCGCCAGGCGCTGGGCCCGGGCGGCGACAGCGCGATCGCGACGCTCGCGCAGCTGCATCTCGGCGATGGCAGCACGATCGGCGTCGCGCCGGGTTGGCGGGTGATCGGCCAAGGCGCGGGCTCGGTCGATCTCGCCGGCCCGCAAGGCGAGTTCCTGTCTTTGGGCGACACGATCCCGGTCTATGCCGGCGCGACGAGCCTCGCCGGCTACGCGGCGCAGGGGCCGTGCTGCGACCCGGTCGCCGCATTGCGCGCGGTGTTCCCGCAACTCGCCGCTTCGGCGCAGCGCCGCGGACTGCCGCCGCAGCAGCTGACCGGCATCGTCGATGCGGCGGCGATCCCCGCGCCGACCGGCGGGCAAGGCGCGGTCATCCTCGCCACGGTCAGCGTCGGCGGCCGCGCCTATGCCTACCTCGCGCGCGCAGATGCGATCGGCGCGTTTACCGACCCGTGGACCCTTCGCCTCTCCGCGATCATGGCGCCGCAGCCGGTCTTTTCCGCGGAATCACCAGCGCTGCTGCAGATCTGGGGCTCGTATTCGGCCAACCCGCCGGGCTTTACCCAGCAGCTGCAGGACGCCGCGCAAGGCATCGACGCGCTGAAACCGATGCTGCAGCCCGCTGCCCCGGCGCACGCGACCGCCGGGTTCAACGCCAGCGGCGGCTGGGATCAGATCATTCCGCTGGTCGCAACCAGCATGGGCGCGAGCGGCATCGCCGCGGCGACAACCGAAAAGCTCACCGCGCGGCTGGCGAACGACACCGGACGCCCCTGACACCTGGTCCCAGCCGATGAACTGAAGTGAACCGGCTCGGCGCAAGCTCGGCGGCGGCGCTGCCGTCTGGTTTCAGGAAATGGATTTTATCTTATTGATAAGACTTAATGATCACGATCACTGACGTTCGAGCTGGACGATCTCGTCCTTGATACGGAGTTTCTGGCGCTTCAGGTCGTAGATTGCCGCTTGATCGGGCAGCGGCCGGTGGGTTTCCTCATCGATGGCGCGTTCGAGCGATGCGTGCTTTTCTTTGAGCGCCTCGATGCGATCCTGCTGCGACATGCAGTTTCCTCTTGGCAAGGGTCAAGGCAGCCGATGGTAGCGCCGGATCGGCCCGTGAGCCAGATATGAGATGCCCGGCGGCCGGGATGAAGAGGGAAAATGCGACATAAGCCCGCGCGTCCGCGTCTGATCGTCGGCATCAGCGGCGCGTCCGGCGTCATCTACGGCGCGCGGCTCTTGGCGCTGCTGCAGAGCATGCCGGTCGAGACTCACCTGGTGATCAGCCGCTCGGCGGAAGTTACGCTGGCGCTCGAAACCGACCTGAAGCCGGCCGATTTGCGCGCCCGCGCCGATGTCGTGCACGCGATCGGCGACATGGCGGCGCCGATCTCGTCGGGGTCGTTCCAGACGCTCGGCATGATCATCGCGCCGTGCTCGATCCGCAGCATGGCCGAGATCGCGACCGGGGTCACGACGACGCTCCTCACCCGCGCCGCCGACGTCGTGTTGAAGGAGCGCCGCCGCCTGGTGCTGGCGGTGCGCGAAACCCCGCTCCACGCCGGGCATTTGCGGACGATGACCGCGCTCGCCGAGATGGGCGCGGTGATCGCGCCGCCGGTCCCCGCCTTCTATGCCAAACCGCGGACACTCGACGAGATGATCGACCACAGCCTCGGCCGGATGCTCGACCTGTTCGGCCTCGACAGCGGCACCGTGCACCGCTGGGGCGAGACGGCTCCGGCAAGGCGACGCCGAGGCCAGTCAGGGTGAGTTTCCCGAAATACACCGTGATTCGGCCGTTTCGCCCATCCCAGGCTAGGATGGCGGTCTGCCGCGACCTTTTAGATCGGACGTGGAAGGTCAATCAATGAGTGCGGATTTCACCCCGGAGCAGTGCCGCGGCGCACAAGAGTTCGTTAGCTATACGTTCAGGGATATGGCGCGGTTGTGCGCGACACGCGGTTGGGACGAGGCCCGCAGCCGGAGTGTTGAGCGCCTGCAGGCTGATCTGACGCCCGCCCCGCTCGGATACCGTCGCGGAATGGTCGCGGGTCGCCAATTATTCTTTTTCTCCCATGCTCATCGCCTAACGAGGGATCCCGTCTATGAGGATCGCGCTCGTCGCCTGTTCGCGGATTTGGTAAACCATTTCTGGGATAAAACGAACGGCGGATGGTATTTCAGTCTAAACGACGACAATACTCCGCAGGATCCAACCAAAGATTTGTATCACCATGCCTTTATAATGTTGGGCCTTGCTCACTATTTTGCGATTTTCGCAGACAAGGATGCCTTGGATTGGCTTTGCAAAACCAACGAGCTTGTTTTTCGTCACTTCAGCTTGCCCGGAGGGTGGTTCGCGCCGTCGACGACACGGGATTGGGTGATCCTTGGCAGGAATTTGGAGCAAAATCCTCATATGCACCTGCTTGAGGCGTATCTCTCCTCCTACAATGCTACACGAGACGACGCATTCCTGAAATGCAGCACACAAATAATGTCCATCTACACCGAGATACTCAGAACCCCCGATGGTTGCAAAGTTCTCGAGCACCTCGACGAGGATGGCCAGCCTTCCGGGGAGGACGGGAACTTAATCCAGCCCGGTCATCTATACGAATGGTACTGGCTGGTGAACGAATACGCCGACATCGCAGGTCTGCCAGCGTACCGTGCGGCTTGCACTCCGATCGTCGGATGGGCCGATCGCCGGGGCGTCGACCCTGGCGCAGGCGGAATTTACGACATGGTCGACACGGGCGGCAACATCGTCAGCAATCGCAAGCGTATTTGGCCGGTGACCGAATGCATCAAGGCGCTGGTCACCCTCGCGCGAGTGAGCGGTAGCGAACAGTCGTATGAGGCCCTGGCCCGGTGGATAATCTTCATCAGAGGGAAGTACTGCACTATCGAGGGCGCCTGGCATGAGTATTTAAATCAAAGCCTTAAGCCGGACTGTGACTACATGCCCATGAGCACGCCATATCACGTCGCGATGGCCGCTCTCGAAGTCGAACGGCTGCTGGGTGGGCCCGGGGCCTTCGGGATGGAAAACACGCAAGCGCTCGCTTTTTCGCGCCGCACGCATGCTCCGAGTACCCCTTGAATGATTCGTTCCGGCCCGAGTCTAAAGCTCGGCAATCACTTGCTTCAGCACCTCGGCCTCCGGAGCCTCATAATCGCCGCCGAGGATCAGCCGTAGATTGGCCTCGGCCAGGGCTGCGCGGTCGCCGGGCTTGCCGCCGCGGCGGCGCGGCAGCATCGCCGCGAGCCGCGCCTGCACGCTGCGCTCGGCGGTGATTTCGAGGGTCAACACCCGCCGGCGTATTTCCTGGATGTCGGGGTCGGGAACGGCTTTGAGTTCACGCCGCAGCCGGCGCAGCGGCGCAACGACCGCCTGGTCGAGCCCCGCTATCGCCGCGCGGGCCCGCGCCAACCCTGCCGCATCGAGGCGATAGCCGCCGCAGATCGCGAGCCATAGCCCGTAGAGGATCAGGTTAACGTTATGACCGCCGCGATCTTGCAAATCGATCAGCGCCGCGGCGACGCCCGGACGGGAATAGACCATCAGCGAGAAGCGCCACAGCGATTCCGCCGGTGTCTTATCGGGCGCCATGCCGATCACTGTGCAATGAAACCGACCCGCATCGTGCTATACTAAACGTAGCTCGCCGGGACATCGCGAATGCGGCGAGCCAGCCGCACTCCGCAACGACGCGTCGCCCGCGATGGATCTCGACGTCGAAGCCCTAAGGGCAAGACTGGCCGCCCTCACGATCGAGCATCGCGACCTCGACGACGTGATCGCCCGGATCGCCGAGCGTGTGCCGTTCGACCAGCTGCAATTGCAACGCCTCAAGAAACGCAAGCTCGCGCTCAAGGACCAGATCTCGAAAATCGAAAGCGAGCTGCTGCCCGACATCATCGCCTAGCCAAGTACCGAACGGTCGCAGCCGTCACGGCGCTGAGGCAACCCGCTTTTGCCGGTACATCGCCTTGTCGGCGGCCTCGATCGCGACCTGGGCGTCGTCGCTGCCCGAGAACGAATAGACTCCGTAGGCGGCACTCACCGTGATCCGGGTCTCGCCCCAGCGCAGCGGCGCCGCGCCGATTTCCTGCGCGAGCGCGGTTGCCTTGGTGGTTGCCTGCTCCTGGTTAGTCTGGGTCAGGATCACGCCGAACTCGTCGCCGCCGAGGCGCCCCACGATATCGCTCGAACGCACGTTCTTGCACAATATGTCGGCGACATGGCGCAGCGCCGCGTCGCCGGCCGGGTGGCCATGCGTGTCGTTGATCTGCTTCATGCCGTTGACGTCAAAATAAACGACGCTCGACGGCGGGCCGTAGCGACGGGTGAACGCGATCATCCGCGACAGCTCGCGCACGAAGGCGCGCCGATTCGCGACCGGCGCCAAAGCGTCTTCGTCGGCCAGGCGTTCGAGGAGCGCGATTCGCGCCCGCGCCTCGTCGAGCTCGCGACGCATCGCGTCGTTCTCGGCGAGCACCTTGGCAAGCGCCGGAGCAAGTTCGCCTTTGGCCATTCCGGCAGAATTCGGCGCAGTTTCGCGGGCGGGCGGCGCGACAGGCCGGTCGGCGGCGCGTCGCGTCCCAGACGCGCCGCCTGCAACCGGCTTCGATCGATTCGTCGCCATTCGCCAGCCCCAGCCCGGCCAGGAAATCGGGTTCCCCACCGTGTCTATAAACGAGTGGCGGCGGTGCGCAACAAGCGAAATTTCGCGCCCGTAGCGCGGCTTGTGCCGGCAGGGTTCGATCCTATAATGCCGCATTTCGCGACGTCGTTCGGGGAAGGCAGAGCATGGCCGATTCCGGTCACGCGGTCGGCATCATCATGGGCAGCCAGTCCGACTGGGAGACGATGCAGCATGCCGCCCAGACCTTGGACAAGCTCGGCATCGCCTACGAGACGCGCATCGTCTCGGCGCACCGCACCCCGAAGCGGCTCTACGACTATGCGACGAGCGCCAAATCGCGCGGCCTCAAGGTGATCATCGCCGGCGCCGGCGGCGCGGCGCACCTGCCGGGGATGGCCGCGGCGCTGACCCCGCTGCCGGTGCTCGGCGTGCCGGTACAGAGCCGCGCGCTCAACGGCATGGACAGCCTGTTATCGATCGTCCAGATGCCGGCCGGCATACCAGTCGCGACCTTCGCGATCGGCCAGGCCGGCGCGGTCAACGCCGCGCTCTGCGCCGCCGCAATCCTCGCGCTCGGCGATCCGGCCGTGGCCGAGGCGCTCGACCGCTGGCGCCAGACACAGTCCGACGCGGTCGCGGAAACCCCCGCCTGATGCTGGTTACTTGAATGCTGGCCCCTTGATGCTGAGCCCGGGCGCCACGATCGGCATTTTGGGTGGCGGCCAGCTCGGCCGCATGACCGCGCTGGCGGCGGCGCGGCTCGGCTACCGCGTGCATGTCTTTGCCGGCGAGGCGGATAGCCCGGCCGCGCAAGTCTGTGGCGCGGCGACCGTGGCGTCCTATGACGATGAGGCGGCGCTCGCGCGCTTCGCCGAGGCAATCGATGTCGCCACGTTCGAGTTCGAGAACATCCCGGCGGACGCGGTGCGCCGGGTCGCGGCGCTGAAGCCGGTCATGCCGCGCCCGGAAATCCTGGAGATCAGCCAAGACCGGATCAGGGAAAAGGATTTTCTGCGCGGGATCGGCGTCGCCACCACCGTCTACCAGGAGATCAGCGACGTCGTTGCGCTCGACAGGGCACTCGGGGAGCTCACGGGACGCGCCGTACTCAAAAGCGCGCGCATGGGCTATGACGGCAAGGGCCAGGTGTCGATCAGCGCCGCGACGGCGCCCGACGACGCCTGGAGCCGTATGGGCGCGCCGCGCGGCATCCTCGAGAGCTTTGTCGATTTCCAATGCGAGGTCTCGGTTATCGTCGCGCGCGCCGCCGACGGCGCGATGGCGACCTATCCGCCGGTCGAGAACCGCCACGTCAACCACATCCTCGACACGACGATCGCGCCGGCCTCGCTGCCGCCCGAAATCGCCCGGCAAGCCGAGACGATCGCCCGCGACATCGCCGCCCGGCTCGATCTGGTCGGCGTGCTGGCGGTCGAGATGTTCGTGACCAGCGATGGCGGGCTGCTGATCAACGAGCTGGCGCCCCGCCCGCACAATTCCGGGCATTGGACGATCGACGCCTGCGCGACCAGCCAGTTCGAGCAGCTGGTTCGCGCGGTCTGCGGCCTGCCGCTTGGCTCGACCGAGCGCCACGCGGATGCAGTGATGAAGAACCTGATCGGCGACGAGGTCGAAACCTGGCGCGAGGCAATCGCCGACCCCACCGCGCGCCTCCACCTTTACGGCAAGCGTACGGTCAGTCCCGGCCGCAAGATGGGCCATGTCACGCGGCTAAAACCGCTCGGCTAGGCGGGATTTTGGCCGATACCGACGTTAAAGTCCTTGTCGAGGCTGCTCTGCTTGAGCTGCCGGAACCGTTCAAGGGCAGCCTCGACAATCTGGCGGTACTGGTTGACGATCTTCCCGATGACGGGATGCGGCAACGTTTCAAAGGCAATATTTTAGGTCTGTACCGAGGGGTACCGATCTCAAGACGGGGCGTCGGGCAGAGCGGCGTACCGCCTTCGATCATTTACATTTATGCGCGGCCGATCATGGATTACTGCGCAAGAACCGGTGAGGACATGGCAAAGGTCGTCACCGCCGTGCTGATCCACGAAATCGGCCATCATTTCGGCTTCAACGACCAGGAAATCTACCAGATCGAGGCTTCTCCCTGACCGCTCATCGACGAGCGCAGCACGCCAGAGGCACGAAGCGTCGCGTGAGGAAAAGCCAGGTTCTAGATACATAGTCGCTCCAGATCGACCCAGCGCCGCTCGCGGTGGCTTTGGTGGCAGGCTTCGGCGAGCTGGACGCCCTTGGCGCCTTCGAGCAGCGGCGACGGGAACGGACCGTCCTCGGCGACATGGCGCAGAAACAATTCCCAGCCCTCGCGGTAGGGGTTCACGTAGGGCAGCAAGGTCGGCATCTCCTGCCACTGCTCGTCGAACACCATGGGCTGCGGATTTTCCGAATCCATGAATGGCCGCGGCGTCGCGACCAGCGGCTGGACAAAACAGCTGTGCAGTCCGCACACCGCCGAGGCCGCCATGCCATCCACCTGAATCTGCAACAGGTCATCGCGCTTCACGCGGCTCGCCCAGGACGAGCTCACCTGGGCCAGCACCCCGCCTTCGAGCTCGAACAGCGCGAACGCGTGGTCGTCGACATCGACGTCGTACCAGTTGCCGCCCTCGTCGCGACGGCGGGGCTGCGCCGTCATCTCGCGGCACGACACCGAGGCGATCGGCCCCAGCAATCGATCAAAGACGTAGCGCCAATGCGCGAACATATCGAGGATCAGCCCGCCGCCGGTCGCGCGCTTGTAGTTCCAGCTCACGCGTTGCGCCGGGTAGAGGTCGCCGTCGAACACCCACCAGCCGAAATCGAGGCGGATCGACAGGACGCGACCGAAATACTTCGCCTCGTAGAGCTTGCGGAGCTTCTTGAGGCCCGGAAGGAACAATTTGTCCTGCACCATGCCGTTCTTGATCCCGGCCTCCTTGGCCTGACGCGCCAGCGACAGCGCTTCGGCGAGCGTCGCAGCGGCAGGCTTCTCGGTGTAGACGTGCTTGCCGGCGGCGATCGCCGCGCTGACGCGCTCGTGCCGGCCTCCGGTCGGGGCCGCATCGAAATAGATCTCGATCGCCCTGTCGGCGAGGCAGGCATCGCGGTCGGCGCTCCATTTGAGCCCGCCGCTTGCCGCCGCCAACGCCGCGAGTTTCTCCGGGTTGCGGCCGAGCAGCATCGGCTGCGGCATCAGCCGGTCGCCGTTCTTGAGAGCCAGCCCGCCCTCGCCGCGGATCATCAGCAACGCCTTCAAATGCTGCGTCGTGCCGAGCCGCCCGGTGGCGCCATCGATGACGATGCCGATGGTGTTGATGGCCATCCCTCCTCCACGGCTGTCATTGCGAGCGAAGCGAAGCAATCTCGTTCCGGCTAGCTGATCGAGATTGCCGCGTCGCGCTATGCGCTCCTCGCAATGACTTTGGGCTACGCCGTCGCGGCTATCAGCGACTCGCGCACGATCTCCGGTATCCGCTTCAGCGTCTCGTCCGGCGTCATCAGCGGCGGCGCGAAGCACAGTGTGTCGCCGATCGCCGGGTCGGCGCCGCCGGCGCGGACGCGGATCAGCAACCCGCGCGCCATCGCCTCGCGCGCGACGCGGGGCCCGAGGCCGATCGCTGGCGCCTTGGACGATTTGTCGGTGACGAGCTCCACCCCGACCATCATGCCGAGCCCGCGCACGTCGCCGACATTGGGCAGATTGCGCAGTTCCTCGAAATCTTCCAGGAGCTGCTTGCCCTTGACCGCGGCGCGCTCGACGAGCCCGTCCTTCTCGATGATCCCGACATTGGTGACGCCGACCGCGCAGCACACCGGATGCCCGCTATAGGTCGCCGCGTGCATGAAGCGGCGTTCCAGCGGCGACTCGAGGATCGCGTCGTGGATATTCTTCGACGCGATGACCCCGCCCAGCGGCAGATAGCCGCTCGTCACCCCCTTGGCGAACGAGACGAGGTCGGGCTCGACCCCCCAATGGCCGAGCGCGAACCAGCGCCCGGTGCGGCCGAACCCGGTGATCACCTCGTCGGCGATCAGCAGGACGTCGTACTTGTCGCAGATCTCGCGCAGCTTAGGGAAATAGGTCGGCGGCGGCACGATGACTCCGCCGGCGCCCATCACCGGCTCGGCAATCACCGCGGCGACCGTGTCCGGCCCCTCGGCGAGGATCGCCGTCTCGACCGCCTCGGCGGCGGCGATGCCGGGGTCCTCATTGCCCTGCCAGCGATAGGCGTAGGGCGGCGCGACCTGGACAAAGCCGGGCACCAGCGGCCCGAACATCTTGTGATAGGCCGCCATGCCGGTCGCACTCATCGCCGCCATGGTCACGCCGTGATAGGCGTGCCAGCGCGAGATGATCTTGGTTTTGTCTGGCTTGTCCTGCGTCTTCCAGTAGAAGCGTGCGAACTTGAACGCCGACTCGTTGGATTCGGCGCCGGCGGTGGTGAAATACACCCCCGAGCTGTTGCCATAGGCATGGCCGACGATCATCTCGGCGAGACGGATCGCGTGCTCGTTGGTCTGGCCGACATAGGCCGAGGCAAAGGCGATCTTGCGCATCTGCGCCGCCGCCGAGTCGGCGAGCTCGCCACGGCCATGGCCGATATTGACGTTCCACAGGCCGGAAAGCCCGTCGATCAGCCCCTTGCCATCGACGTCGTAGAGCATCTCGCCCTTGCCGTGATCGACAAAGAACGGCGCCTTGTGGTCCTCCGGGTGATGCAGCGGGTGAACCAGGAACTGGCGATCGGTGTCCAAAAGCTGCGTCGTGCCGTCCATCGGCTTCTCCCGCGCGACAAAGGCTGAAAGCGAAGCGACAGGGTACTCGCTGCGCCCCATCATCGGCAATGGCGCCGCGTCGTGCCTTGGTAGCGTCTCTATTCGAGTTTCGCCTCTCCGGCCTTAAGCGGGCCGATTGCTCTAGTCGATTACCGGGTCGAGCCTATTTAACGGTGGCGGACTAAATTCTTGGAGGTGTCCAATGCTTGCGCTCGGCAAATCCGGTGTACTGGGCATGGCATTTTTGGCAGGAGCGGCCGCGGGTGCAAACGCGCAGCAGCCGTCAGCGGGCTATGACGGGTCTTACGCGGGGTCGATGAGGCTGTCGGCCGAGCCGATGCCCCCGGACGCATCGTATCCCGCATGCGTTGAGAGCCGGCCGGTCAGCATGCAGGTCGCGCGCGGCGTCGTCACGGTCTCCTATCTCGATTGGGGCCGAAACACGATCCACTATCGCGGCAAGGTGGACGCCGCCGGCGATATCCAGGCGTGGCATACCAACGGCGATGGAACTCGCTCGATTTTAACCGGCCGCATCCAACAAGCGATGTTTACCGGCGACCTTGACCGCGATCAGCACCGCTGCCCTTACTCGGTGGTCATGTCCCTCGGCGCGGGCGCCCCACCACGCTAGCTTGAGGCGGAGCCACCAAGCGAATGCCGGCTGTCGCCATCGACTATCGCGACGTTCCGATCGTCATCAACAATTTTAACCGCCAGCGGGATCTGATCGCGCTGGTCGAATGGCTGCGGCGGGCCGGCCAGCGCGATATCGTCATCCTCGACAACGGTTCGACGCTGCCCGGCCTCGACGATACCTATCGGCACTTCGCTGGCCTTGGGGTTCGCGTGATGCGGCTCGGGCAAAACGGCGGCGCCCGCGCGCTGTGGACGCTCGGGCCGCTCGGATTCGATACATCTTTCGTCTACACCGACAGCGACAGCGTGCCGGACGAGGACTGCCCGCTGGACCTAGTCGGCCACCTGCTCGCGACGCTCGACGCCAATCCGCATTTCGCCAAAATCGGGGTCGGCTTGCGCATCGACGACCTGCCCGAGCACTACGCGAAAAAACCGCAGGTCGAAACCTGGGAGGCGCAATTCTGGCGCCACCCGGTCGGCCCGGGGCTGTTTCTCGCGCCGGTCGATACGACGTTCGCGATCTACCGGGCGCTGGGCGAATTCGCCTTGGAGCCGGCGCTGCGCACCGGGCGGCCCCACCGGGCGCGGCATCTCGGCTGGTACGTCGACAGCGGCAATCTGACCGGCGAGGACGCGTTCTATCTCGCAGCCGCCGACCCGGCGCACACCAATTGGAGCGGCGGCGAGCTGCCGGATTTGCTGGCGGGCGCGATCGAGCACGAGCGGCGGACTCGGCCGCTGCTGCTCAATCTGAACTGCGGCGACGACCCGCTCCCTGGCTGGGTCAATGTCGACGACCGACCCGGGCCAGGGGTCGATGTCGTGTTCGCGCTCGATGGCGACGGATCGCAGCAGCTGAAGCTGCCCGATGACGCGGTCGACGGGATTTTCCTCAAGCGCGGCGCACCGCCTTCCGCCCCGGCGATGCGGGAGCTTTACCGGATCGCCAAGCCCGGCGCGAAATTCATCCTGCGCCAGCCGCTCGCCGGCTCCGGACAGGTCGCACCCACCGATTTCGGCGACTGGGACATCGCCCGCCGGGACCTCGTCGGCGGCGCGGCACCGGAAATGATCGTCGAATTGCGCGCGGTCAAACCGCCGCGAGCGCGGCCGGTCGTGGCGCCTCCTGCCGGCAGCCTGCTGACTCCGGTCGATCTGCGCTCGACCTTTCCGTGATGCTCACCGGTTCGGCAGGTCGAGCGGATAGATCGGCCGGCGCACATTCTTGAAGGTCAGCTGACCGTAATCCGAGGTGCAGACCCCGATCCCGGCGCAATCGATGACCGCCTTCGCCAGGCTGCCCAGACCCGCGCGCCAATGGACGCGGCTTTTCAGCATCACATAGCGCTTTTGCAGCGGGTCGATGCCGAGGCTGTAAAAGCAATTGAGGTCCGAGGGCTCGACGTGGCGCGAGATCAACGCCACCTCGACCTTTCCCGTGTCGATCACCACCGACGGGCCCATATCGGTCATCACGCCGCGCTGCATGGGCCCCTTGTTGCGAAAGCGGCCGTTCGAGATCGTCTTGACCGTGCCGGTGATCGTCAGCGGCGGGCTGTCGCCGGGGATTTGCGGCATCTGCAATTTGCCGCCGACCGATAGCGTCACCTGCGCGCCGATGCCGGCGGCGATCGCCTGCTGCGCGGCATCGGGGTCGAAGATCGCGAACGCGGCGACATTGTCGAGCCCAGCTTTGAGGATTTCGCCGAGCACGATCGTCGTGTCCATCGTGCCGCCCGAGGCGCAATTGTCGTAATGGTCGAGCAGCACGATCGGCCCCTCGCCCGGCGCCGGGGCCGGCATCGCCCGGGCGCGCGCCAGCGCCTGCTGCAGCGGCTCTATCTGGTAGACAAAGGCCTCGCGCTCGACCCAGGCGCGGTCGAGCAATTCGTCACGCAGCCGCTCGGCGAGGTCCCTGTCGCCATCGGTCACGACCACCGCCGAGAGCCCGGCATTGGCGATATCGGCGTGCGGGAAGCCGGTGAAGAGGCTCGCGGCGAGCGCGCCCTCCCCGCTCCCAAGGGCACTCATCGCCGCGCAGCGCGCCTGCAATTCGTGGTTGGGATGGTCGTCCGACCCCTGGCGCATCACATGCGGCAGCATCGGCACATTGCCCCAGGCCATCACCGGCCGCACCTCGCCGCGGATCGTCCGGACGAGGATGTCGCCGGCGCGCTGCGCGGTCTCGTAGGTGTCGATATGCGGGTACGTGCGGTAGCCGGAGACGACCGTCGCGTTCGCGATCATCGCCTCGTAGAGATTGGCGTGCATGTCATAGGCGACGGCGATCGGCGTCTTCGCGTCGAGCGCGCGGATGCGGCGCAGCAGCTCGCCCTCGCCGTCCTCGAAGGTCTCGGTGACCATCGCGCCATGCAGGTCGAGCATGATGCCGTCATACCCGCCCTTGGCGACCGCCTCGCAGATATGATCGGCGATGTGCGCGAAGGCTGCATCGTCGACCGGCCGGCTCGGCGAAGCGCTGGCGGCGATCGGTAGCACGATCTCCGCTTTCTCGCGCGCGGCGATGTCGAGATAGGCGCCGAGCCCCGACCCGGTGCCGCGAAACGCGGCCATCGCCGCCTCGCCGTAAAGCGGCCCAGGGCCATGGCCGAACCGCGCCAGCGGCGTCGGCACCGGCGAGAAGGTGTTGGTCTCGTGCTTCAGCATCGCGATCAACAGGCGCATGATCGAACTCCGCAAACGTCACGCCACCGATACTGGCCCAGGGGAAGAGCGCCATGCAACGCAGCACCGACCGCATCCTGACGACCCATGCCGGCAGCCTGCCGCGCGACGACGATTTGGGCGCCTTGATCCGCAAGAAGGCACTCGGCGAGGCGGTCGATGAGGCGGCGTTCGCGGCGCGGGTCAAGACCGCGGTCGCCGATGTGGTGCGGCACCAGGTGGAGGCCGGCATCGACATCGTCGCCGACGGCGAGCAGGGCCGCGTCGGGTTCATCCCCTATGTCAACGAGCGCCTCGCCGGCATCGAGCCGAGCCCCAATGTCGAGGCCGCGAATTACTGGGCTTTGTCGCGCGAATACCAGGCGTTTCCGGTGTTCTATGCCTGGGCCAGCTCGCAACCTGGAGCCGCTGGGATCGCCGGGCGCACCCGCTGGGTATGCAGCGGTCCGGTGTCGTACAAGGGTTACGCCGCGCTGCAGCGCGACATCGACAACCTCAAGGCGGCGATGGCCGGAAAGAATGTGGCGGAGGCGTTCATGCCGGCGGTGTCGCCGTCGAACCTCGCCAACTGGAACCGCAATGAGCACTACAAGACCGACGAGGACTACCTCGTCGCGCTCGCCGAGGCGCTGCACGAGGAATACAAGGCGATCATCGATGCCGGCCTCGTGCTGCAGGTCGACGACCCGCTCCTGGCCTCTTATTACGTGATGCACCCGGAGGCGGATATCGACGCCTGCCGCAAATGGGCGGCGCACCGCATCGAAATCCTCAACCACGCGCTACGCGGCCTGCCGCCCGACCGCATCCGCTACCACACCTGCTACAGCATCAATATCGGCCCGCGCGTCCACGACATGGAGCTGAAGAACCTTGTCGACTTGATGCTCAAGATCAATGCCGGCGCCTATTCGTTCGAGGCCGCCAACCCGCGCCACGAGCATGAGTGGAAGGTCTGGGAAAGCGTCAAGCTGCCCGCAGGCAAGGCGCTGATCCCCGGCGTCATCACCCACTCGTCGAACATCGTCGAACACCCCGAGGCGATCGCCCAGCGCATCGGCCGCTTCGCCGGCGCGGTCGGGCGCGAAAACGTGATCGCCGGCGCCGATTGCGGCTTCGCCAGCTTCGCCTCGACCTGCGAGGTGCACCCGAGCATCGTCTGGGTCAAGCTCGCCGCGCTCGCCGAAGGCGCGCGGATCGCGAGCAAGGAGCTGTGGGCCTAGCGACGCGCGATCCCGCCCCCAAGACAAGGCCGCCCTTAATCGAGAGAGCAGCCCTCGTCCGCCCGCTAGTCCGCTTGGCGCAACCGCGTTGGCCGATCTTCCGTGAGGTATTCGTTCAGAGATGGCAGCGCTCGCTGAGTCGGATGTGGCTGCCGGCGGCGATAGACGCGGTTGGAAATCCGTCGGTTGGCGATTTCAACCAGTGTATGCGCTACCGAAAGGAAATTGCGAAAGGTCAGCGCATTCGAGGTACCTCGGCGCTGTTCGACCATGATTATCGGCACTTCGAGGTGGCTGAAGCCGAGATCGAGTAGCAGGCAGAGAATATCGGCCTGAAAGCCAAATCCGTGCGTGTTCGGGTGCCAACGCATCACGTTGTAGCGCAAATGGACCGCCAGCCCGTTATAGTAGTGCAACTGATATTTAGTTATGAAATTGATCAGCGCTGTATAGACATTTGAGATTACTCGCCGCTTCAGACTTTTGCCTTCGCTCGAGAAATAATAAGGGATGATAATATCAGCTCTACCGATAGCCTTAAAAACCGCGATTATGCTTTCCTTTGGTTCGGCGTTATCGCCACAGATGAGGCGGTAATATTTTCCATGCCCGAGAAATGCGCCATCGATATAATTTTGCGCTAAGCCTTTATTGGTACGGTTGGCACGCAAGATGACATTTTCGGCGGGATGCGTTTGGATGTACTCGGCAACGAGTTGCACGGAATTATCGCGAGAACCGTCGTCGATCACCAGGATTTCGTATCTGAGATCTGCCGCGCGGGCAGCCTCCGTCACGCTCTCGATCGTCGCGATGATGAAGGCCGCCTCGTTGTAGCAAGAGATAAAGACCGTCAGGTCGAGCGCGTCCGCATCATAGGGCGCCGTCATCCGGCGCGGTTCGCGTAACTCCGTTGCCGCGCGGCTCAGCGTGATCTCGGCGTCCCAGAAGCGCCGGCCCGCATTTAGCATCATCTTGCTGCTCCGATCCGGCTGACGCGCACCATCACTTGCTGACGCGCATAGGCCACGTACTCGTATTCGATGTCGCGTGCCGCGACGAACTCCTGCCACGCCTTGAATTCGTGCCGTTCCCATCCCGGATAATTGAAGTACTCGTCGAAGACGATGACCGTACCGGGCTGCATTCTCTCCAACAGGCCGGCGAGAATATCGACGGTGGAGGAATAGAGGTCGCAGTCGATGTGAATGAAGGCGATGGGACCGGGGTTCTCACCGCTCCATCGGGCGATAGTCTCGTTGAACCATCCCTTGTGCAGCACGACGTTTTTGGGCACCCGCGGCAGCCGGCTGGTGCGTGAGAACGCGCGTTGGCCGAGGTTGAACCCCGACCAGGCTTCGGGTAGCCCCTCGAAACTGTCGAAGCCGTGAATTGTGAGAGCGGGCTTGCGGCGTGCGATATGGCGGATCGTGCCGCCGCAGAAGACTCCGAACTCGAGGTAGTGTCCTTGCACCCGGACTTGGTCCAGCGCGCAGTCGAGCACTTCCTTCTGCGTATCGAATCCAAGCGCGGTCGGCATGTTTTGATCGATGTAATCGACGCTAGCGACCAGCGCGCGCCGCGCCCGCTCGCGAACCGGATGCATTCGCCCCGTATCCAGCAACTGATAACCGCCGAGCACGATGCGATAGAGCAGGTATTTGAGTCGAAAGTTGGTGATGAGCATCGTCTAGCACCCGCGGCTTCTGTCGCGTCGATGCGGTCTTGGCGATGAAAGCCATCGGCCGTGCATGGATCGGCGCTCACGCCGGTCCTTGTGGGATTGCAATCTCGGCCGCGCTATCGGGCGCGGTTGCAAGGGTGCGGACCGATGCCATCTGGCGCCACAGCCATAGCGCGCCGCCGGGCAAGCTCAACACCACGACAAGGCCGCCCATCTGGATCGACAACATCGCCGCCGCGCTTGCGCCGACGCCGACCGTCGCCAGGGCGGCGATCATGGCGCCCTCGCGCACCCCCCAGCCTCCGACGGAGATCGGCAAGCCTGACAGCAGCACCACCGGAGGCATCAGCATCAGGAAGTCGACAAATGTCACATCGAGATTCTGGGCCCGCCCGAGGCACCAGGCGGTGGCCGAGATCGCCAATGTGGAGATCGTCGCGAGCGCCAAGGCCGCCGCCAGGCGCCGACGCTCTGAGCGTAGCTGGCGCCAGCTCCCGGCGAGCCCGAAGAGCAGTCCAGCGAACGGTATACGGTACCCGTTGACCAGATTGCTCATCGGCGCAAGCGCCGGCAGCAGGACGAGCGGCAAGAGCGCAACGACCAGCGAAACTACCAGCGGCAGGCTGCGCGCCAGCGGCCCCACGCCAAACACGGCAAGCGGCAGAATCACCAAACCCATGCCGGCGAAGGTCATGACGCGGTCGAGGAGCACGGAATGGACGATCGTGGCGCGCCCCCGCTCACCCGCCGGCGCCAAAAGCGCCCGCGCGACATCGCCACCCATCGTGCCGAGCAGCCAGCAATTGAAGAAACTCGCCATATAAGTGACCGCCAGTGCGGTGCCGGATGGCGTCGCGACACGCAGCCCGAGAAGCGTCTCACGCCAGCGCATCGCGGCTAAGCCGATCTGCGCCAGGGTGGCGAGCGCCGCTACGATCAGCCAGACCGGCGACTGCGCGGCAAATTGCCGAGCCAAGCCGGCCGTGTCGATGTGCCGGCAAACCACGGCAACCAAAATCACCGAAACCGCCAGCCGCAGGCCCGGGCCGATCCAGCGTCTCAGCCACGGCCGATGCGGACCCGAGCGCGATCCCGCAAGGTCGGGGGCGTAAGGCGCGATGTTGGCGGGCTGGACGAGACTCATATTCCGATCGGCGCGATCTGAGCGGCGAATCGAATATGCTTAGCAAAGGTTAATTTAACGTGGATGGCTGCGGCGCCGCCGGCAGCGACCACCTTCTGTCGGCGTCGCGAGGATCGAAAATCGTCGCCTTCCGCGCCTATGCTGAAGGACGGCCGAGCCGCAGATACGGGCCGGCGCTATTTTGCTGCTGAACTCTGGGAAAGCGGCGGTCAGGCCGGCGGACGATCGGAGGATCGGAGGATCGGAGGATCGGGATGCAATTCGGCTATTTCACGCTCAGCGACAATCATTACCAAGACAATGCGCGCACCGCGAACCAGCTGATCGCCGACATCCTCGACGAGGCGGTCTATGCCGAGGAGGTCGGACTCCATTCGGCGTGGATCGGCGAGCATCATTTCTCGACCCTGGGCGTCCTATCCTGCCCCGATTTGGTGCTGGCCCAGGTCGCGGCGCGGACCAGGACAATTCGTCTGGCGCCGGCGGTCACCGTATTGCCGCTGCACCACCCGATCCGTGTCGCCGAGCAATGGGCAACCCTTGATATGTTGTCGGGCGGACGTGTGGACTTTGCCGCCGGGCGCGGTTACGACCGCCGCGAGTACGGACCGTTGGGTGCCTCGTTCGACGACAACCAGTCGGTCTTCGAAGAGGGGATGGCGATCGTCCAGCGCCTGTGGGCGAGCGCCGAGCCGGTCACCCATCGCGGCCGGCATTACCAATTCGACGACGTGTCGATCACGCCGCAGCCGGTGCAGCGACCGATCCCAACCTATGTCGCGTCGTTCTCGAAACCGTCGATCGAGCTCGCCACGCGGCTCGGCTGCAACCTGATCGTCGCGCCGTTCGCCGCGGCGATGACCTTTGGCGGACTAAAGCAGGTCGCCGATGTCTACCGCGACGCCTGCGCCCGCCACGGCAACCCGCCCGGCCGGCTGATGTGCAGCTATTTCCTGCATTTCGCCGATACCGCCGCCGAGGAGGCGGCCGCCCGCGCCCGCCAGGTGCGCTACTACAGGGAATGCGCGGTCTTCGCCTTTCCCGGCGACCTCAAGACCACGCCGCCGAGCTATCGCTATTTCGCCGAGATCGTCGACCGGCTGCACAAGGTGCGGCCCGAGGATCTGAGCGAAAACGCGGTGCTGCTCGGTTCGCCCGCGCAAATCATCGACACGTTGAAAAAAGTCGAGGCCGCCGGCATCGCCGAAGTGATCCTCTACGTCACCGTCGGGCTCAAGCCCCACCTCCAGGTCAAGGACGAGATGGCGCGCTTTATGGCGGAGGTCGCGCCAAGCTTCGCCTGAGCGACGGTTTGCCAAATAAAGTTAATCCCGTGTGACGCGTCTCACATTGGCTGAGCGCGGCGCGTCGTACATCGGCACTCAAGAAATTTGCCTTGGAGTGCCGGTCATGTCACACAACACGATGACCAACTGGATCGAGATCGCCGACCAACGCCGCTTCTGTCAGGCGGTCCTGTCCGAGCGCCCGCCGCGGCTCGGTGCCGGCCGAAGCCCTTGCGGGACCTCGGCAATTTTCAGCCTGCCGTCGCGGATCGTGGACGCGCTGGCGAGCCGGTGCGCGCAGCGCCGGCGCGCCCACTGACCCAGCGCCGCTTTTACCGGCGCGCGCAGATAGCGTAAATCTAGTGCAGCCGGTCAATTGTCGCGGGAAGTCAGACCATGCTGGGACCGACGGCTAGCGAGAAGCGCAGAATCTTCGAGGGCCATGCCCTCTTCGGCAAGCTGCCGACCGACGCGCTCGACGCGCTCCTAATTCATGCCAGGGTCGAACACTACCCGGCTGGTCGCGAGATCTTCGCCAAAGGCTCGCCCGGTCGCAGCATGATGGCGATCCTCTCCGGCAGCGTCCGGATCAGCGCGCCCGCGCCCACCGGCCATAACATCGTGCTGACCCTGCTCAACGCCGGCGAGGTGTTCGGCGAGATCGCGCTGATCGACGGGCAGGACCGCACCGCGGACGCCACCGCGACGGCCGATTGCCAACTCCTGGTCCTCGATCATCGCGATTTCGTGCCGTTTCTCGAACGCCGTGCCGATCTCTGCATCCTGCTGATGAAAATTCTGTGCAAGCGCCTGCGCCAAACCGACCGGCACGTCGAGGAGGCGATGTACGGACGGCTGGAGGACCGTATGGCGAAGGCGCTGGTGCGGCTGTCGGGCAGCGCCCCGCGCTCCGGCCCCAATGCGGTAACCTTGCGCCTATCGCAACAGGAGCTCGCCGGAATCATCGGTGCCACGCGGGAGAGCGTCAACAAACAGCTGCAGGTCTGGCAGGATGCCGGGGTGCTGCGGCTCGGCAAGCGCTTGATCGAGATCCCCGACCTCGCGGCGATCGAGGCGCTGGCGTGAGGCGGAAGGCCTTCGTCCTCGGACGCCATCTGCTAATATCGCCGCGACCGTAGCAAGCCGAGGTGACGCCGATGGACCTGTCCCAGCTCAAGGAAGCTGCCATCGAAGCGACCACACGGGCGCTGCAGCAGAAATTCGACATCGTTCCCAGCGAAGAGAGCGATGAATGGGAAGATGAGTACCGCCGTCAATTCGCGCTGGCGAAACAGCGCTACGCGGTCGATACCAAGGCGATCGTCCGGCCACCGGTCAGCGCCGGGCCCGAATTGCAATTGCCCGAACTGACCGGCCCCACGCTGGAGCAACGGCATTGGGGCGAGCAGGTGCGTGCTGAACGGCTGCGCGAAGTCGCCAACCCGGCGGTGCGCGCCTGGATGGCGAAGACCTGGACGCGGGCCAAATTGTGGGTCGATACCCGCGAGGTGCCGATCGCGACGCTGCTGCAGCGAACCCAGGCGCAATACGACGAGTACCGTCGCCAGCAGACCGAGCGGCAAAAGGCGCAGAGCACGGCGGCTCAGCAGAAAGCGGCCGCGCTCGCGGCGCATCAGGCAAAGCTGCAAAAGGCCGGGATTACCGAAGAGGGTCTCATCGAGCTCATCGATGCGAGCGAGCGGACAAAGCCGGCGGCGTTGACCGACAAGCTCGCCGAGCTTTCCGGCGTCGACCGTAATCTGCGGATCTTCGCCACCGCCGACCCGACCACGCTGCTGGTCAAGGAGAAGAACCTGACCGGCCTGCACGATTACGGCATCGAGCGCGACGAAGGGATCGTCGCCGATCTGAAGCTGTTTGCGTCGGCGCCCGGGGCTTAAGACGCAAAGCGATGGCCGACACGGAAATCATTCCAGTCATCGATCTCGGGCCTTATTTGACCGGGGCCCCGGGCGCGATCGACCGCGTCGCCGCGGAACTCCGCTTTGCGCTGACCGAGATCGGCTTCTATTTCATCGTCAATCACGGTGTGCCTCCGGCGCTGGTTCGCGAAATCTTTCGCCAGGCCGAGCGGTTCCACGCGCAGCCGCTCGAACGCAAGCTGGCGATCAAGATCGACAAGCACAATGTCGGCTACCTGCCGATGAAGGGCGATACGCTGCGCACCTCGACCGTCGCGACCGTCACCAAGGCGAACCTCAACGAAGCGCTGTTTGTCGCGCGCGACCTGCCGAGCGACCATCCGGACGTACTGGCCGACCGGCGCTTTCGCAGCGCCAACCGCTGGCCGTCCGATTTGCCGGGTTTTCGCGACATCATCGTCGACTATTGCGACACGATGGAGCGGCTGCTGAAGAAGCTGGTCCGCCTCTACGCCCGTGCGCTGGACCTGCCGCTGGAATATTTCGACGGCCCCTTCAAGGAGCCGCAGTACAAATTGCGCATGACGCACTACCCGCCCCAGGAACATACGCCGGAGGACGAGTTCGGAATTGCCCCGCACACCGATACCGGTTTCCTCACCCTGCTCGCTCCCAATGACGTGCCGGGTCTCGCGATCCGCACGCAAGCCGGCAAATGGATCGAGGCGCCTGCCATTCCCGATGCGTTTATCGTGAACGGCGGCCAGATGCTGCAGCGCTGGACCAATGACCGATTTCTCGCGACGCCGCACCGCGCCATCAATCGCTCAGGCGGCGAGCGCTATGCCATCGTCTTTTTCACCGACAGCAATATCGACTGGCCGATCGCCGCGGTGCCGACCTGCGTCGGGCCGGACGAGCCGCCGAAATACCCCACAACCTATTACACCGACTACATGATCTGGTATCAGCGGCAGAGCTACGACGCGCTCCGCACCGAGCTCGAACAAGCCGCGGAATGAGCGCTGCCCCCGCCTATTTCGTCATCTTAGCCAGCAGCGCGGCGGCGCGGGCGCGGTTGCCGGTGCAGATCTCGACATAGCGTGCCGCCCCGGCGGCGTTGAACACCGTGAGCGCCGCGTCGTAGGCGGCGACCGCGGCGGCGAGGTGCTTCGGGTCATGCGCGCGCTCGCCCAGGGTTTCGAGCGCGCTGCCGAGGTTGTTCTGGGTCATCGCCCACGGCATCGGCTCCTCGTCGCGCGTGCGCACGGTGAGCGCCGCCTGGAAGGCCGTCACCGCCTCGCCGAGCCGCGCGGTGCCGGGCTCGCGCTGCCCCAGCGCCGCCAGCGCGTTGCCGAGATTGTTCTGCGTCATCGCCCAGTCGAGCGGCGCGCGCTCGCGGGTCTGCTCCTCGAGCGCCGCGCGGAACGCCGCGACCGCCGCGTCGAGATGCGCGGTGCCGGGTTCGCGGTCGCCGAGTTCGGCCAGCGCGTTGCCGAGATTGTTCTGCGTCATCGCCCAGTCGAGCGGCGCCTGGTCGCGCGGCTCGCCCTCGAGCGCGGCGCCGTAGGCCGCGACCGCGGCGACCAGGTGGTCCGGCGCCTCCTCGCGCTCGCCGAGCGAGCGCAGCGCGTTGCCGAGGATATTCTCGCTCGCAGCCCAGGCCGCCGGCGTCCGGGCGGGGGTTCGCACCGTCAGCGCCGCCTGCAGCGCCGCCACCGCCGCCACCAGATCCGCCGGATCGCTCTGCTGCTGGCCGAGTTTCCATAGCGCCTCGCCGAGATTGTTCTCGGTCGCCGCCCAGTCGACCGGCGAGCGCTCGCGGGTCAGCTCCTGGAGCGCCGCGCGGTAGGCGTTCACCGCATCGTCGAGCCGGGCGGCATCGTCCCGGCCTTCGCCGAGCGCCAGCAGCGCATCGCCGAGATTGCTTTCGACCGCGGCCCAGACCAGCGGCTTTTGTTCGCGCGACAACCCACCGAGCGCGGCCTGGTACGCGTCGGCGGCCGTGACGAAGCCGATGACATCACCGGCCTCGTCGGCCTGGCGCATCGCCGCCGCCCCTTCCCGCACCATGAGCCCGGCCTTGTCGTCGCTGCGGTCGCCCGGCGTCAGCGCCACCGCCCGGCGGTAATCGGCCGCCGCGTCGGCGTAGCGCAGCCGGATCATCGCGACATCGCCGAGCGCCGCGGCGATCTGCGCCGACGCGGTCTCGCCCTTGAGCGCCTCCCCCGCTTTGTCGAATTGCCCCCCCTCCAGCGCCGCCTCGGCGTCGGCAACCTCACGCATTGCCGGATCGCCCGCCGCGACCGCGACCAGCCGCGCGTGCGCGACATCATAGGCCTCGGCGATTTGGATCAGCTTTTCCCCGATCGGTTCGACCCGAACCGGCGCATCACCGAGGACGCGCAGCAGACCCTCGACCGCCGCGCCGCTGAGCCCGATCGCCGCGCCGATCTCGCCCGCCCGCGCCCGCGCGGCGATGAACGCCGGATCGGACTCCGGCAGCGTCGCGAAGACGTGGACCAGCGCCCGCACCAGTTGCGGGTTGAGCCGGTGCAGCGTGTCGGCGATCGCCGGATTGGTCGCCGGCCCGAGCGCCGCGCCCGCGGCCGCCCCTTCGGTCACCGCCTCCGCCTCCCCGGTCGCGAGGCAAGCGATCAGCCCTGCCGCGATGATCGTACCCACTCGCATGCGTTGGTAGTGTCTCAGTTTGAAATTTGAGCCATTGATTTTGAGACGGCATCCTGATTAAGCGTCCATAGCCGTTGCTTGGCGGCGATCAAACTACCGGGAGCGAGAATGGTGGCAACGTCACATAAAAAAGTTGATGACAAGCCAGCCAGAACACCCGCGTTTGGATAGGTGGTGCGGCGCGCGAAATCAAATACTCGTTCAGACTCTCTTTCAAACACTTTTGTATCGAACAAGATAAGGACGATAAGGCTAGTCAAGTTTACGGAGTGCGTGATCCCCTTTTGCCACATCATGTAGAAATTAATCGCCGCTAAAGTAGCAATGCCAGTAATCAGCCATGCAACGATTTCCATGCGCTAGCCCTCCGCTCATCCCCACGCGCCTGGTGCATCGGCTGATGCTTTCCCATATGCTTACCGAAAAGCACGGGACAAAGCGATGGCACAGGCGCGAAGTCACTACACGATAGATTTCTTGTATCCCCGCGGCCACACGGAAAGCCATGTGATCAAGGCTTACAACGATCACGAGGCAATCAAAGAGTCGGAGATATGCAGCATCGGCGCGCGCTCTAGGTATGGCACGAACCCGGTATCCTTTCGGGTTCGCAGAGTGAGCCGCAAGAGCGACGACGTTATACATTCTTCGGCTGCGTCTCATGCCTAAAGGCCCCCAAGGTCGCTGCGCTGGTTGAGGCTCGCGACGCTGCGCCTAAGAAGCACGGCATGTACAAGCCGCGTCAGCCAAAGCTGTTAGCCGTCTAGATGTCTGACGGCATTATTGGAGCAATTTCACTGCTGTTCGCAGGAATTATCATCGCGATACTTCACCGGATGGGATGGGGCCGCAATTTTACTTTTGATGGCGCGATCACTGGGTGATGATTTGCCTTATGTCGCTTCCCTTCGCCTGCCTCTGGGTTGGAGCAATCGGCGTGGCATTCGGATGGTGGCCACCCGTTGCGCAGTGGCGCCAAATTTCAACCTGAGACACTACCCATGCGTTTCAAGCAGCGTCGCGCGGCGGATAAGCGAAGCGCAATCCGCCAGCCTGCGACAACCCCTCTCGCCGATCTCGGCAAGGCACGAAAAAATTCGCCGGATCGCCCTTGAATGAGAACAAATAGGGTAAATATTGGATGTTTTCTGGACATCCCGCACCCCCGCTCGGATTTCCGCCCAACCCATTGTTCCGCCTGAAATTTCCATGCTTTGTTTGATCCTCTACCTGTTATTGGCCACAACCATTTCGCGAAACTCCAGGGTTTCCGCGGCAGAACCGGAGTCGGTTACCTGTTATTTGCCTGTATTAACAGGTGGGGTCGGGCCTTATGGCCGACCTTGCCACCAGCCTCTTCTCGTTCTGGTTGAGGCCCGCGCGGCTGCACGAATCCGGGGTCATGCGCTGGGCGCATTGCGGCACGACGAAACGCCCGCCGGCGTTGCCGCCTTTCGAATTTCGGCGCATTGTTCGCGGACGATCACTAAAGGAAGTCTCGCGATGGCCGCTCAGCCGCAATCGACGCGCAGCAACACCGGCAAGCCGGAAGCTCTTTACGACAAGCTCGAAGAGCGCATCCTCGACCGCGACCAGAAGGGCGCGAGCGACGTCTATTACGATCTGATCCGGGCGGGCCGGCCGATGACCGAGATCATCGCCGAGGGCGTGCGCATCCACGCGCCCTACACCCATGTGCCCTATCACGAGCGGATCGACGACGGCTACGTCAACTTCGTCAACAACGACCATTGCCTGCTGTCGGCCCGCGCCTCGTTGCAGCTGTCGAAGCTGGTGCCGGAGGATTGCGCCGCGCTGCCCTACGCGCAGACCATCTGGTACATCCCGACCGGGCTCGACATCTGGAACCAGAAGATCCTCAAGGCGCCCGGCCATTATGCCCGCGCGCCCGGCTGGTCGATGCCGCCGGGACCGCCGCCGATGCCGGAAGTCGTCTGGGCCGACCAGGAGCCCGAACGGCTCGACGGCCCGCTCCAGGAACGGCTCGCTCATTGGATGACCTTGGTCCATCGCGGCAATGTGCTCGAAGCGTACCGGGTGTTCCTCGGGCTGATGGAAAACCCTTCCGAGCGCAAGGCGGTCCTCGCCCAGCTCTGCCATGCCGGCCTGATGGATGTGCAGGACCGCGCGCTCTACAACCGCTCCTACACGACCGGGCACAAGGCGTTCCGTGCCCGCGCCACGGTCGATCTCGGCAATTACCTCGGCTGGGACGACGCGCATAACGTCGTCTATGCCGGCGCGCTCGACCTCGCGGTCGGCCCACGCTGGTACTCGACCTACGAGATGGCGTGCAACGCGGTGCAGATCTTCCTCGAAAAGGCGACGATCTCGGCGATCCCCTACGGCGGCGTGACGGCGGCCGAGCAGGCGATCCTCGCCGGCAACAAGGAACCGCTGACCGCCGAGGAGCAGCGCGCGTTCGAGGACGCGGTGATCCGCCAGCCCGAGCCGGCTTACATCGACGCGCTGTCAAAGCTGCTGCAGGCCGGCAAGAGCCCGCGCCGCATCCTCGACGCGCTGCAGATCGCCGACGCGACGGTCATCATGGAGACGCGCGGGGTCAACAACTTCTCGCTGCCGCAGCATTGCTTCGAATACCTCAACACGATGGGGTGGTTCTTCGACAATTTCGAGCACAAGCAGCAATTGAAGCTGCTCTACACCGCGACGTCGTATCTCAACCACGCCGCATGGCACCAAAAGGGCATCGGCGACGCCGAGCCGAACCAGCCAAAGGCGCCGGCGGGGGCGTCGAAGCTTGGCGGGGAGCAGATCCTCGACCGGCTCGACCAGGCGATGATCGCGCTCGACGGCAGGGCGAGCGTCGATTGGACCCAGGCCTATCTCGACAACCACAAGGATCGCGGCCCGCTGATCCAGCGCCTCGCGCTGATGTCGGCGCGGATGGGCAACGACCCGCATAATCAAGAGATTGGTCAGGTTCTGATCGAGGATTACGCGAAGAACCAAGGCCACGACCGCGACCGGCTGCTGCTGGCCTGCGCGCATCACATCGCGGTGCACCGCAAATACGGCAACCCGCTCGATTGCGCCGACCGCTTCGGCGCCGCGCTGGGTGTCGCCCGTCTGCAATAGCGCGCGCGCTCACGCGGAGTGGGCACGGTGCGACTGGTCGGGACGGTAGCCGGCGCGGTCGCGCTGGTCGTGTTGAACAGCCTGGTTTGGGCGCAGGATGCGCGGATTGTCGTGCCGGATGTCGACGTCACGGCGCCGAGCCCGGTCACGGTGGCACTCTATCAGGCTGTATGGGCGGGTTTGCCGGCCGCGCATATCCGCCTGACTCTGCACAACCGGCCTGACGGCTACAGCACCGAGATCGCGATCAGCAGCGAGGGCTTGCCGCATACGCTGACGAAGTTTCGCGGGACCGCGGTCGCCGACGGCAGGCTGGTTTCCGGCCAATCGCCGGCGCCGATCCGATTTGACGCCAGTTACGACCTGCGCAAGCGGAAAGATCGTCTGCTGCGCATGGCATTTGTCGGCCGCGCCGGCGCTCTTGTGGCCGAGCGCGGCCCCGACGACACCAGCCGCAAGGCACCGCTTGCCGAGGAATTCCGCAAGAATGTCGTCGACCCGCTGAGCGCCCTCGCGGCGATCCAGGCCGCGTTGCGCCGTGGCGCGACCAGCTTCACGATCCCGGTCTACGACGGCGCGCGACGCTTCGACACGATCGTGCGGGTGCTGCCGCGCGACCCGAGCGAGCCGGGCATCCACCTCGCGCTGACCCTCAAGCCGATCGCCGGCTTCAAGGGCGAGACCAGCGATGAGGGCGACCCCGAGGATGCGCCGCGGCTGGTTTCGCTGACCCTGTCGGACGACGCGCGGCTGATGCCGCTCGCGATGTCGGTGCCGATCTGGTACCTGCCGCTCGACGTGAGCCTGGTGCGGACCTGCACGGCGACCACCGATTGCGCCTGGTAAAGACGAAAACCCCGGTCTGAGCGGCCGGGGTTTTCGACTTGGATGGGAAGGGCGGTCTATTGTCAGTGATGGCCGCCGCCAAACCCGAAAGATATGGCGCCGGCGGTGGCGGGGCCCGGCGAGTAATCGGCGGGTCGGGCATAGGCGTAGTATGGTGGCGGCGCAACATGGGTCGGCCAGCGTAGGTCAAACATCACCCGGGCGTCGGCCGGCGTCGCCTGCGAGGCCGCACCGCCAAGGGCCACGACGGCGACCAGGCCAACACCGAGCCGCTTGATCCAGCGGCTGCTCGTGACGGGCATCGCACACCTCCGACGGATTGCCGGCAGCAATCGCCGACGCTATGCGATAAAACGCCACCCAATCGTGTTAGTTCTCGTTGCCGAAAATTCTCCGATCAAGGCGCGTGCTCCGGACCCGATCCGAATCTTGGGGCTGAGCGCGGGCTCTTGACCGGCGCCGGGAAACCGGATCAGGCTCTGGCAACCACCCACGAGGAAACGCATGGCCGAGACGCCGCCCGCCTATGCCCGCCCCCGCGAAGGCACCCAGCCGCCCTACCTCTATCCCGATTACGCCAGCACGGTGAAACGCGCGCCGACCCGGCCGCTTGTTCATTTCGAGCACACGCTGTCGGAGATCACCGGCCCGACTTTTTCGAGCGGCTGGGCTGGCCCGGCGGCGACCGACCTGACCAAGCAGCACAACGGCGAACCTTTAGGCGAGCGGATCATCGTCACCGGCCGCATCCTCGACGAGGACGGCACACCGGTCCCCAATACGCTGGTCGAACTGTGGCAGTGCAACGCCGCCGGCCGCTACCACCATCCGGTCGACCAGCACGACGCGCCGCTCGACCCGAACTTCACCGGCGCCGGCCAGGCGGTGACCGACGCCGAGGGCCGCTATCGTTTTGTGACGATCAAACCCGGCGCCTATCCGTGGCGTAACAGCCCCAATGCGTGGCGCCCGGCGCACCTGCATTTCGGTGTATTCGGCGGCGGCTTTGTGACCCGCCTGGTGACACAGATGTATTTCCCCGGCGACCCGCTGCTGCAATACGACCCGATCTACCAGAGCACCGCCGACAAGGAAGCCCGCGAGCGGTTGATCGCAGACTACGACCCGAATTTGAGCGAGCCCGAATGGGCGCTCGGCTACGCGTTCGACATGGTGCTGCGCGGCCGCGCAGCGACCCCGTTCGAGGCCGCGTGATGGCCGCGAAGCTCATCCCGACGCCGGGACAGACCGTCGGCCCGTTCTTCGCGCTGGGCCTCGACCGGCCGGAATGGAGCGATCTGACGCGCAACAATCCCGCCGGCGAGCGGATCGTCATCGAAGGCCGGGTGCTCGATGGCGACGGCGCGCCGGTGCCGGACGCGCTGCTAGAATTGTGGCAAGCCAATGCCGCCGGGCGCTACGACCATATCGCCGACGAGCGGGCCGACAAGAAGCTCGATCCGAATTTTCTCGGCTATGGCCGGGTCGCGACCGACGCGCAGGGCCGGTTTCAAATCAAGACGATCAAGCCCGGGCCGGTGCCCGGCCGGGGCAACGCGCTCCAAGCGCCGCATATCGGCGTCGCCTTTTTTGCCCGCGGCCTGCTCCGCCAGCTCTACACCCGGATCTATTTCGCCGACGAGCCGGCAAACGCCGCCGATCCGCTGCTCTCGGCGATCGACGACGACAGCGCGCGGCAGAGCTTGATCGCCCGCCGCGAGGGTGGCGCCTACCGCTTCGACATCATCCTGCAAGGCGACGGCGAGACCGCGTTTCTCGACATCTGACGCGCAGAATCAGCGACCGAGCGTCTGCCCGCCATCGACCATGATTGTCTGGCCGGTGACCCAATTGGCGAGCGGCGAGACGAGAAACACCGCGACTTGCGCCACCTCCTCTGGATGGCCGAGCCGGCCGAACGGGATGCCGCGTAGGATCGCGTTGTAGAGCTGCGGGTTGTCGGTCTTGCGCTTTTCCCAGCTGCCGCCGGGAAACTCGATCGATCCCGGCGCGATGCAATTGACCCGGATGCGCTGCGCCGCCAGCGCGGCGGCGCGGTTGCGGGTGTATTGGATGACCGCGGCCTTGGCGACGCCATACGGGGTTGAGCGCACCGATGGATGAAACGCGGAAGTCGAAGAGATATTGAGGATCGCGGCAGCCGCCGACTGTTCGAGAAACGGCGTCGCGGCGCGGGTCGCCCTCACCGTCGCCATGAGATCGACCGAGAGGCTCTTGTCCCAACCCGCTTCGTCATCGGTTCCGCCGAAGCCTGACGCGTTGTTGACCAGGATATCGAGCCCGCCGAGCGCCTCCGCCGCTTCAGCAATGTAGCGCGCGACCGCCTCACCATCGGCGAGATCGCAGGTCGCGGCATGCGCCGTGACGCCGCGCGCCGCGATTTCGGCCCGCGCCGCCTCCAGCGCCTCGGCGCCGCGGGCGCAGATCGAGACGCTCGCGCCGGCCTCGGCAAAGGCGAGCGCGATAGCGCGGCCGATGCCGCGGCTGCCGCCCGCGACAATGGTCCGCTTGCCGCTGAGATCGATGTTCATATGGAGGCTCCGTTGCGAATCATTGCGGCGATGTTGCCTCGGTTGCAGGGCCGTAGCCAATATCAAACCCGCGGTAGCGCTGCGTTGGCGGCCAAAAAAGAACGCTCCAGTTGCGTTTGGGGGATCATCGGCTAAGATTCGGCATATCTCGACAATGGGGTGTGTAGTGTCGGGGCCTACTGTGGAGCAAGGCCGGCCTGGGGCGCGCGGACGCGGTGGGCGGCCATCGCGCCTGCAATCGGCGCAGCTCGCAATCCGCATCCTCGATGTCGCCGAGACGCTGTTTCTCGGGCACGGGTTTGGGGCCACCAGCATCGAGGCGGTCGCCAAACGCGCCGGGATCTCGAAACGCACCTTCTATCACCGCTTCCCCGGCAAAGAGCAGCTGTTTCAGGCGGTCGTGCGCCGGCTGATCGAGCGCTGGCTGCCGCCGCTCGACGCCGGCATGGTCGAATCGCCAACGCTCGCCGAGGGGCTATTGAGCATCGCCGAGCACATGCTGAAGATCGCGCTGACCCCCGAGGCGCTGGCCTTGCATCGCATCGTCATCGCCGAGGCGCGGCAGTTTCCGGGCCTCGCCCGCATGATGCACGAGATCGGCTCGGCGAGCGGCATCGAGCGCATCGCCGAGCGGCTTGAACCGCGGATCAAGAGTGGCGAACTGCGAGCGATCGACCCGCGATTTGCCGCCGAGGAATTCATCCTGATGGTCGTCACCGGGCCGCAACGGCGCGCGCTCGGCCTCGCCACACCGTTGAACGCGGCCGAGCTGGCGACGTGGGCGCGCGACGCAGTCGTGCTGTTCCTCGACGGCTGCCGCGCCCGCTGAACGGAGATATTCAATGATCAAGAGCATTTCGCTGCTCACCCGCCGGCCCGAGCTGACCCACGAGCAATTCGTCCGACACTGGGTCGAGATCCACGCGCCGCTGGCCCACGCGGTGCCGGGCATGCGGCGCTATGTGCAAAACCACATCCAGGAGACGCGCACCCGGCCCGACATTCCCGAGACCGCAGTCGAGGTCGACGGCATCGCCGAGACCTGGTTCGACGACCGCGAGGCGATGGCCCGCGCCAACGCCTCGCCCGAGGTCAAGCGCCTGCATGACGACGGCGCCCTGTTCATCGGGCGGATCAAGACTTTCACCGTCGAGGAAAAATTCATCATCGGCGGGTATTAGCCGCGCCCCATTTTCGTCCCGGCGAAAGCCGGGACCCACTCGTCAGAGGCACGAGCCGTGGAAAGGTGGGTCCCGGCTTTCGCCGGGACGACACCCATGACAACGTCGCCTACTTCACCGACGAGAAGCTGGTCGGGACGAGAAAAGAATTCTCGACCCGCGCGTTGATCGGCCCGTCCTTCTCGGTCTCGGCGCGCCTGGCGATCCATTCGGGGTCGGCTTGGAAGGCATCCCATTTCTTTTCGCGCTCGGCGAGCGATTCCCATTGCAGCATGTAGGTGAGATCCTGATTCGAGTCGCCGACAAGTGTCGTCCAGAACCCGGCCTGCTTGATCCCGTGACGCTCCCAGATTTTGAGCGTGATGGTGTCGAAACGCTTCAATAGCGCCGGCAGCCTTCCGGGTAACGTGTGGTAGACACGCAGTTCGTAGATCATGACATAGCTCCTATTGGCCAAGGGCCGTCACTTCACCGACGAGAATGAGGTCGGCACGAGGAACGAGTTGGTGATCGAGGCGACGATCGGGCCGGCCTCCTCGGTCTTGGCGCGTGCCGCCTGCCATTCCGGATCCGCACCGAATTTCGCCATCTTTTCCTCGCGCTCGGCGAGGGTCTCCCATTTCAGGAAATAGGTGAGGTCCATGCTCGATGGGCCGACCAGGGTCGTGAAGAACCCGGCCGGATGGATCGCGTGCTTTTCCCACAGCTTCAGCGTGATCGTGTCGAAGCGCTTGATGAGATCGGGCAGCCGGCCCGGGACGCAGTGGTAGACGCGCAGTTCGTAGATCATGGTTCTCTCCTTCAGTTGAGTTTTGCTTCCACCCAGCCGGCGGCATCGAGAAGTTTTTCGTCGGCGAAGCGCTGGCCGACCAGTTGGATGCCGAGCGGCAGGCCTTTCGGACCAGTCCCCGCCGGCAAGGTCACGCACGGGACCCACCCCAGGGTCCAGATCGAGTTGAACGCGGGGTCGCCGGTCGACCCGAAGCCTTCCGGCGCCTCACCCGCCGCGCTCGGGGTCAGCAGCACATCGACACCGCCGAAGATGTCGTCGAGATGGGCGCGGAACGCCTCGGCCATCTCCAGCGCTTCGATGTAGTCGGCCACCGGCAGCGCACGGCCGGGATCGAGCACGGTATCGAGCAGCACCTGGCTGACCTGGTCGCGATGTTCGAGGTGCTCGTAGGCGTAATTGTGCGCCGCCTCGTAATTGAAGATGCGGCGGTGATGCTCGGCGATATTGCGGAATGGCGCGGCGAACTCGACCTCGCTGACCCGCGCGCCGGCGGCCGAAAGACGCGCGGCGGTGCGTTCGACAAGCGCCTGCGTGGCGCTATCGGCGGCGTCCCACGAGGACGTGCGGCAGAACGCGATGCGCGGCGCGCCGGCGCCGCGCTCGACTTTACGGTGCGGCATCTCGATCAGCGCGGCTCGCATCAACGCAATGTCGTCGAGACTGCGGCAAATGAGGCCGAGCGTATCGAGGTTCTGGCACTGCAACTTGATGCCGACCCGGCTGAACTCGCCAAAGCTTGGCTTATAGCCGACGACGCCGCAAAACGTAGCCGGGCGGATTGTCGAGCCACCGGTCTGTGTGCCGAAGCCGAGCGGCACCTGGAAATCGGCGACCCCGGCGGCCGAGCCGCTCGATGAGCCGCCGGGCGTGTGCGCCGGGTTGTGCGGGTTGACCGTCGCGCCGGGAAAACGGTTGGCGAATTCGGTCGTCACCGTCTTGCCGAGGATCGTGCCGCCAGCCATGCGGGTCAGCGCGACGCAGGCGGCATCGGCGAAGGGCCGGTTGCCGCGATAGATCGGCGAGCCGTGCCCGGTTGGCATGTCGTAAGTGTCGATGACGTCCTTGACCCCGACCGGCAGTCCGGCGAGGAGACCGGGCCGTCCGGCGCGGTCGGCGGCGCGGGCCTGGGCCAGAGCGTGCTCGGGATCGAGGTGGATCCACGCCTTGACCGAGGCGCGCGCCGCGATCCGGTCAAGGCAGTCACGGGTCAGGGTTTCGGCCGTCAGCGCGCCGGACGACAACCGGGCGACGGCTTCGGCGGCGGAAAGCCGGTTGCTGTCGGTCATGGCCGCGCTCCCAGCTTGCTCTCGACCCAGAGGCCGATGTCGAGCAGCCGTGCATCGGCGTGGCGCTTGCCGACCAGCTGGATGCCGACCGGCAACCCATCGGGTCCCTCGCCGGCCGGCAAGGTCAGGCACGGCATGTGGAGGAGCGTCCACAGCCCGTTGAAGATCGCGTCGCCGGTCGAGGCCAGCGTCTTCGGCGCCTGGCCCGGCGCCGGCAGGGTCAGGATCGCGTCGAAACCGCCGGCCCAGTCATTGGCCGCCGCGCGCATCTGGTCCGCTTCGCGCCAGGCGGAACGGAATTCGTCGAGGCTGAGCTTTTGCCCGCCCTCGATCCGGCCATGACGTAACGCCGGGCTCAACAGCGCGGTGTGACGGTAGCGCTCCGGCGCGTGGTTGCGCGGCGCCTCGAAATGACTGTGCCGGTTCTGGACATCCGATACCGCGCCGCACGCATTCGGCAGCTCCGCCTCGACGATCTCGGCGCCGGCGGCGCGCAGCCGGTTCGCTGCGTCTTCGAGCACCGCCTTGCCCTCGGGCTGCGCCCTGTCCCAATGCGGCGTGCGGCACAGCGCGAGCCGCGGCGCGCGACCCGGCATCGCCGGCCTGTCGTAGGGGATCGCCATCACCGCCGCACGGAACAGCGCGATGTCGGCGATCGAGCGCGCCATGATGCCGATCGTGTCGAGCGTCTCGGTGTTGGGGTGCATGCCGGCCGGCGCGAACATGTTGAAGCTCGGCTTGAACCCGACGACCCCGCAATAGGCCGCCGGGCGGATCACCGAGCCGCCGGTCTGCGTGCCGATCGCCAGCGGCACCATGAAATCGGCGACCGCCACAGCCGAGCCGCTCGACGAGCCGCCCGGCGAGAAGCCCGGATTGCGCGGGTTCGCGGTCGGGCCGGGATGACGGTTGGCGAATTCGGTGGTGACTGTCTTGCCGAGCAAGATGCCGCCCGCCGCGCGCGGCAGCGTCGCGGCGCTCGCCGTGAAGCTCGGCCGGCAGCCGGCATAGATCGGCGAGCCGTAGCCGGTCGGCATGTCCGCGGTGTCGAAGATGTCCTTGATGCCGAACGGGACGCCGTTCATCAGCGTGCCGCGGCCGGCCGCCCGCGCCGCCGCGAGCGCCGCGTCGCCGGCGATATGGGTCCAGGCACGCACCACCGGCTCGCGATCGCGGATACGGTCGAGACAGCTTTGCACGACGGCCTCGGCGGTGAGCGCACCGGATTCGATGCGCTCGACCATCTCGACGGCGGACAGGCGATGGGGTTCGGCATTCGGCATGAAGCATCCTCGCGCCGTTGATGCCCTATCTAGCCACAGGCGGGCGCCGAGCGCATGTGCGATCTTTCGGATATGCTCGGGCAAGAATGCAAGAGGCGGTGCGGATGTCGCTGGTGGTCTCGGTGAAGGGCGTGCTGCTCGAGGACGGCAGCGTCGTGCTGCTCGAAAACGAGCGCGGCGAGTGGGAACTGCCGGGCGGGCGGCCGGAACCGGGCGAGAACCCGGCGGCGGCCTTGGTCCGCGAATTCGCCGAAGAGCTGGGCGCCACGGTCGCGGTCGGGCCGATCATCGATAGCTGGAACTACGAGGTGCTGCCCGGCCGTCATGTGACGATCGTGACCTATGCCGTGGCGCGCGCCGCGCGCGGCGAGTTGCGGGTCAGCGACGAGCATCGCCGGCTCTGCTGGTTCGCGCTCGACGCGCTCGACGCGCTGAAGCTGCCCGAGGGCTATCGCCGCTCGATCCGCGCCGTGGCGATGCCCGAGCCGGCCTGGCTGGGGCTCGCCCGCGAAGCGCAGGCGATCGCCCAGACCGGGCTCCACTACGCGCAGGACAAATTCGACCGGCTGCGCTACGAGCGCTTGCGCATGCTCGCCGCCGAGATGATGGCGCTGGGTTCCGGAGCCGCCGCCGAGCCGATACTGGAGCTGTTCCGCCAGGACATCGGCTACGGGACGCCACGGGTTGGGGTGCGCGGCGCGGTGTTTCGCGACGGCAAAATCCTGATGGTGCGCGAATTCACCGACGGCCGCTGGGCGCTCCCCGGCGGCTGGACCGATGTCAACCAGACCGCGAGCGAATGCGTCGAGCGCGAAATCTGGGAGGAGTCCGGGTTCACCGCCCGCGCGGTCAAGCTTTGCGGGGTGTGGGATCGCCGGCGGCCGCCGAACCCGCTGACGATTTACACGATGTTCTTTCTGTGCAAGCTGACCGGCGGCGCGGCGCGGCCGAGCCTCGAGACCAGCGAGGTCGCGTTTTTCGCCGAGGACGCCCTGCCCGACCTGTCGCCGGGCCGCAACCAGGCGCACCAGATCCGCCACATGTTCGCGCATCACCGCCAGCCCGATCTGCCGACGGAGTTCGACTAGCGGCCTCGCTTCCACCGCGCGCCGCTGACCTTGCCGTCGGCGACATCGGCTTCGACAAGCTCGCGCTTGCGCTGGGCGGGATCGCCGTACCCGCCGCCACCGGCGGTCTCGACCACCACCCGATCGCCCGGATGCAGCACCGTCGCTATCTTCGAAGGGATGACCTCCTCGCGCCCATCGGCGCGGCGGATCACGGAGCGCGCCCGCGCCCCCTCGCCGCCTCCGGCCAAACCGCCGGCGGCGCTGAAATGCCGCTCCCCGCGATGCGAGAACGACACATCTCCCTCCAGCACCTCGTATTCGCGCACCACGCCGAGCCCGCCGCGCCATTCGCCGACGCCGCCAGAATCGGCGCGCAGCGCGACCCGGTGGAGGCGGATCGGCGCTTCCATCTCCAGCGCCTCGCCCGGCAGGTTCATGCAGTTGGTCGCATCGGTCTCGATGACGTCGACCCCGTCCGCGCCGGGCGCGGCGCCGTTGCCGCCGGCGATCAGCTCACCGACGACATAGCTCGCCCCGCCGCGCGTCTTGCCGCCGAAGGCGAGCACGTGCAACTCGCCGGAGGACGCCGCCGGCGCCTTGCCGGGCAGGACCGGCGCCAGCGCGCCGATCATGCAGCCGGCGATGCGCTTGATCGTCGAGGTGCGGGCGTTGACCGGCGCCGGAGCCTCGGGGTTGACGATCGTGCCCGTTGGCAATTTCAGGCTGATCGGCCGGAAACAGCCGCCATTGGTCGGGATTTCCGGGTCGGTCAGCGCCCGCACCGCCCAGCACGCCGCCGCCAGCGAGCCTGACGGCACGCAATTCATTGGCCCCTTGACCTGGGCGCTGGTGCCGGCGAAGTCGAAGGTGATCGCGCCGTCGGCGACAGTCGCCGCGACCTCGATGCGGATCGGCTTGTCGAGCTCGATCCCGTCATTGTCGAGGTAATCGACATAGCGGTAGGTGCCCGGCGGGATCTGCCGCAAGGCCCGGCGCGTCAGGTGTTCGGAGCGCGCCAACAGCTCGGCGCAGATCGCGGCGAGCTGGTTGTCGCCGAAGCGTTCGGCCAGCTCAGCGAAACGGCGCGCGCCGATCGTGCAGGCGGCGATCTGCGCGTTGAGGTCACCCATCACCATATCGGGGATGCGTACGTTCTGGCGGATGAGCGCGACCAGAGTCTCGTTATAGGCGCCGCCTTCGCGCAGCTTCAGCGGCGGGATGCGCAGCCCCTCCTGGTAGATCTCGGTGGCGTTGGTCGGCACCGAGCCGGCCGCCATGCCGCCGACATCCTGGTGATGCGTCATCGCCGCGGCGATCGCGATCGGCCGGCCGCGATGGATCACCGGCTGCACCACCGCGATGTCGGGCAGATGCGTGCCGCCGCAATAGGGGTCGTTGAGGATGTAGCTGTCGCCGTCGCGCATCTCGGCGATCGGGAAGGTCTCGATGATCTTGGCGACGGCCGGGATCAGGGTCGCGAGATGGATCGGGATCGAGCAGCTCTGCGCCAGGGTCGTGCCATCGAGCGCGAAGAGGCTCGCCGAGGCATCGAGCCCCTCCTTGACGATCGGCGAGAACGAGCTGCGCAGCAAGGTCGACTGCATCTCGTTGGCGATGCCGTCGAGCTTGTAGCGGGTAATGTCGATGGTGATCGGGTCGAGCTCGGCCATGGCGGTTGTTATCACGGAACTGTCCCGCGGATCGGCTGTTTTCCGCAGTATTGGCGCGCCAGCGCGCTCACATATAAAGGGATCATCCCGATGTCGCACCCGATTCGCCGCACCAGCCTTACCCTGCCGCTTACGCGCTCTGTCGCGTTTGTGGCGCTGTTGAGCGCCCCGCTTGTCGCGGCGCCGCTCACCGTCGTCCACGCCCAGACCCCGGCGCCGATGCATTCGACCCAGCTCACCCCGACCGCGGCGAACCCCGCCGATGCGAAGGGCGAGTCGGTCGAGCAGCGGATCACCCAGCTGCATGCCGAGCTCAAGATCACGCCCGACCAGGAGTCGAAGTGGAACTCGGTCGCCCAGGCGATGCGTGACAACGCCGCGAACATGGAAAAGCTGGTCGCCGAGAAGCATCAGCAAGGGCCGCAGAACATGACCGCGGTCGACGATCTGAAGACCTACCAGCAATTCGCCCAGGCGCATGTCGACGGGCTGAAGAACCTGACCTCGGCGTTCTCGTCGCTCTACAGCTCGATGCCCGACGAGCAGAAGAAGAACCCGCCACCCGGCGTCGGCATCGCCCTGCCGGGCATCGGCATCGGCATCCGCTAAATACCTGTCGGCCTGCCGGGAAGCGGTCGGCGCAAGCCGGCCGCTTTCTTTGTGCTCAGGCCAGCCGCGCCGCCATCGCCCGCATCCGCGCTTCGCGGGCGGCGATCGCTTCCTCGCGCTCGACCAGGAGCCGGGCGCGCTCGACGACGGGCACATCGATCATCTTGCCGTCGACGGTGACCGCGCCGACGCCTTCGGCGAGCGCCTTGTCATAGGCGGCGACGACGCGGCGGCCGTGCTCGACCTCGGCGGCGCTGGGGCGGAACTCCTCGTTGAGGATCGCGACCTGGCTCGGATGGATCACCGAGGCGCCGAAAAAGCCGAGCCGGCGCGAGCGGCGCACGGTTTGCCGGAACCCGTCGAGATCGCTGAAATCGGCGACGGTGCCGATAAACCCCATCGGCATGATCCCGGCGGCGCGCGCGGCGAAGACCGCGGTCTGCTTGGGCATGAAGAGCCCCTCGGCCTCGGGCAGCATGCCGGCCGACAGGGCGAAATCCTCGGCCCCGAGATTGAGCGCGACGAGACGCGGCGAGGCCTTGGCGATCTCGGCGATGCGGAAGAACGCCGAGCAGGTCTCGACCATCGCCAGCATCCTGGTCGTGCCTATTTCCATGCCGCGGTCGGCCTCGATCTCGTCGATCACCTCGGCGACAAGCTGAACGTGCTCGGGGCTTTCCGCCTTGGGCAGCGCGATCGCCTGGACGCCGGGGCCGATCACCGCTTCGAGGTCGCGCACGGTCATGCGCAGCGGCCGGTTGATGCGGACGACGACATCGGCACCGCCGCGTGAGACCAGCGCCGCCGCCTCCGGCACCAAGGTGCGGGCGCGGTCCTTCTCCGACGCCGCGACCGCGTCTTCAAGGTCGAGGATGATCGCGTCGGCGCCGCGCTTGGCCGCGCCCTCGACAAAGCGGCGTTGCGTCACCGGCACGAACAGCATCGAGCGCCAGACAGGCAGATTGGATTTCATTTCTGGCCTCCATGCAGACCAACGATCCCCTCACGCGCCAAGGCGTCAAGCTCGGCCTTATCGACGCCGAGCTGGCCGAGGATCTCCGCGGTGTGCTCGCCGATCTCGGGCGCCGGGGTGCGCAGGCGGCCGGGCGTGTCGCCAAGGCGCGGGATGATGTTGTGCATCGTCAGGCTGCCGGTCTGTCGGTCGGGCACGTCGACGACGATGCCGCGCGCCTGGACATGCGGGTCGGCGAGGAACTGGTCGATGTCGTAGACCGGCGAGGCGGTGACCTCGGCCGCCTCGAACACCGCCATGTTTTCCTCCAGCGTACGGGCGGCGATGAACTCGACGATCGGCGCCTCGCATGCCTCGGCGTTCTTGACGCGGTCGGTGTTGGTGCGGAACCGCGGGTCGGGGATTACGTCCTCGCGGCCGATCGCGCGGAACAAGCGCTCGGCCATCGCCTGGATCGAAGCGGAGATGCCGATATAGCGGCCATCCTTGGTGCGGAAGACGTTGCGTGGGCTTGTCGTCTCGGAGCGGCTGCCGGTGCGCGGGCGGATCGCCTTGGTCAAATTGTAGACCGGCGCCTCGACCGCGATGAACGAGAACAGCGGGTCGAGCAGCGGCAGATCGATGACCTGACCGCCGCCGCCCTCGACCTCGACCCGGCGCAACGCGACCATCACCGAGAACGCGCCGTAAAGCCCGGCGACCATGTCGGCGAGCGCGGTCGGCGGCAGTACCGGCTCGCGGTCGGCAAAGCCGGTGCGCGCGGCGTAGCCCGACATGCTCTCGACCAGCGTGCCGAAGCCTGGCCGGTCCTTGTACGGCCCGTCCTGGCCCCAGCCCGAGACCCGGACGATCACCAGCCGCGGGCTGCGCTTGTGCAATTCGGCCGGCGCGAGACCCATCTTTTCCAAGGTGCCGGGGCGAAAATTCTCGATCAGCACCTCGGCGGTCGAGATCAGGTCGAGCAGCAATTCGCGGCCGCGCGGCGGGCGCAGGCTGAGCGCCACGCTCTTCTTGTTGCGGGCATAGAGCTTCCAGTGGAGGCTGACCCCACCCGTCTGCCAGGCGCGCAGCGGGTCGCCCTTGCCGGGATCCTCGATCTTGATCACCTCGGCGCCGAAATCGGCGAGCTGCGAGGAAACCGCGTTGCCAGCGACGAGCCGCGACATATCGACCACCCGGATGCCGTCGAGCGGACAGGCGGCATCGGGCTCAAACGATTTTTTCGGAATGCTCACTGCAGCCCCATCAGCGGCGAAACTTCGCGCCGCGTCACCCTATCGCCGCCCGAAACCGAAGCAAAGCGGCGGATGGATGCGATGGCGTTTCGATCACAAATCATTCATTATTCGGTCACAAATCGATCACAGCGCGAATTGTAGGTTGCGCCGACTGATCCCCGACGGAGCCCTCATGACGACAACCACGATAATCGAGAGTCCCCTTGGCGCGCATCATCGCGACAGCGGGGTTTTGACCTGGGGCATCATCGCCCTGCTCGCGGTCGGGGTCGTCTACACCGGCGTCTCGCTCTACGACGATCTCATCGCGGCGCCAATGCAATCAGCGCTCCCGTACATCCTTCTCGGGATCGCGCTGCTGATCGCGCTCGCCTTCGAGATGTGCAACGGCTTCCACGACACCTCGAATGCCGTGGCGACGGTGATCTACACGCATTCCCTGGCGCCCAATGTGGCCGTCGTGTGGTCGGGCATGTTCAACTTTTTGGGCGTGCTGACCTCGAGCGGCCTGGTGGCGTTCGGCATCATCTCGCTGCTGCCGGTCGAACTCATCCTGCAGGTCGGCAGCCAGGCCGGGTTTGCGATGGTCTTCGCGCTGTTGATCGCGGCGATCATCTGGAACTTCGGCACCTGGTATCTCGGCATACCGAATTCGAGCTCGCACTCGCTGGTCGGCTCGATCATCGGCGTCGGGCTGATGAACCAGCTGCTGTCCACACAAAGCGGCACCAGCGGCGTCGATTGGGGACAGGCGCTTAACGTCATCAAGTCGCTGCTGTTTTCGCCGCTAGTGGGATTTATCCTGGCAGGAGGGCTGCTGCTACTGGCGAAGGCTCTAATCAGGATACCCGCACTTTACAAGGCGCCCGAAGGCAATACGCCGCCGCCCTGGTGGATCCGCGGCTTGCTGGTCTTGACCTGCACCGGCGTCAGCTTTGCCCATGGCTCGAATGACGGGCAAAAGGGCATGGGCCTCATCATGCTGATCCTGATCGGCACGGTGCCGACCACCTACGCCCTCAACAAATCATTGCCCGACAGCCAGATCCCGGTGTTCGAGGCCAATTCGGCGGCGGCAGCTTCCGTCGTGAATGCCAAGGCGGCCGGCTACAACGTCCTCGGCAACCCGCGCCCCGCGGTGACGCTCTATGTCGCGCAGCATCAGATCAGCGAGGGCACCTTCCCCTCCCTCGCCGCGCTGATCGGCGATATCGCGGCCCAGATCAAGCAATACGGTTCGTTGGCCAAGTTTCCCAATGACGTCGTCGGCAACACCCGCAACGACATGTACCTCGCCTCGGAAGCGTTGCGGTTGCTGGTCAAGGATAAGGCGGCGGAGTTGTCGGATGACGACATCGCCAGACTGAATGCCTACAAAAAGTCGCTCGACAACTCGACAAAATTCATTCCCACCTGGGTCAAGGTGGCGGTGGCAATCGCGCTCGGGCTTGGCACGATGATCGGTTGGAAGCGGATCGTTGTTACCGTCGGCGAAAAGATTGGCAAGGATCATCTGACCTACGCCCAGGGCGCCTCCGCCGAGCTCGTCGCGATGGGCACGATCTGGGCGGCGGACGCATACGGCCTGCCGGTCAGCACCACGCACATCCTGACCTCGGGCGTCGCCGGGACAATGGCGGCGAACGGTTCGGGCCTGCAATGGGGAACCGTGAAGACCCTGGCCATGGCCTGGGTGTTGACGCTGCCGGCGGCGATCGTGTTGTCCGGCAGCCTCTTTGCGCTGTTCCGTTGGCTGTTCTAAGCAGCGATTCTCAGGTAGGTACACGGTAACCGTTGGCGCTCGATGTTCATTTCAGTGACGGCGTTATGAACGGCACGGTCGAGATGATCGGTGTCGGTGAAGGTCTGATGAGCCAGGA
>Ga0181530_10000656_pt1 | contig 44676 bp, 34 predicted proteins | sample PEATcosm2014_Bin_42_FD_119769 | JGI IMG/M metagenome (GOLD analysis project Ga0181530, IMG submission 119769) | Peatland microbial communities from MTU Mesocosm Facility, Houghton, MI, USA - PEATcosm2014_Bin10_60_metaG | ecosystem: Environmental > Terrestrial > Soil > Wetlands > Peat | place...
ACGCTGGCAGCAGAAGCGGGATCGTGAAATGGAGGACTTAGGCCAGCAAAATTTATTTGCTCATTAAGCAGACCCCTTTTAGGGGTCCAATTAAAGCCACGGCCTATGGCCGTGGTCTTTTACCACTCACTTACCTTCGTCGATTCTATCATCCAATCACAGGAAACGCCGATGAAAGCAATCATCTTAGCCGCAGGCTACGGGAACCGCATGCGACCGCTCACGGATTCCCTGCATAAAACCATGCTCAATGTGGCCGGGAAAACCATCATCGGCAGGATCATCGAGGGCCTTCTCGATAACGGCATTACCGACATGGCCGTCGTCACCGGTTACCGCGCCGACGAGCTGACCGGTTACCTCACGGGCGAGTTTAAAAACGTCAATTTTACCTTCGTGCATAACGAGAAATACCGCGAGACGAACAACATCTACTCCATGGCGCTCGCCTTCGAGTCGCTCACCATCGACAGCGACATCATCCTGATCGAATCCGACCTCATTTACCGGCCGGAGATCATCACGCGACTCATCCATTCGCCCCATGACAATGTGGCGCTCGTCGACAGGTACCGGCAGGGCATGGACGGCACAGTCGTTGCTGTCAAGGAAGGGCGCATCACCGACGTCATTCCGCCCCACCTGCAGCCGGAAAATTTCGACTTTTCGGATAAATACAAGACGCTCAACATCTACAAATTTTCGCGGGAATTCTGCGAGACCTCCTTCAAGAAGCTGCTCGTGTATTACGCGAATGCTATCGACCGGAATATCTACTACGAACTCATCCTCGGCATCCTCATCTACATGCAGAAGGAGACGATCCATGCGGAGATCGTGGAAGGGGAAAAATGGTCGGAAGTAGACGACCCGAACGACCTGCAGGTGGCGGAATTCACGTTCAACCGGAACCGCAAGGAGATCCTCGAAAGAAATTTCGGCGGTTACTGGAACTACGATGTGCTCGATTTCTGCTTCATTCGCAACATGTACTTCCCGAACCACTCCATCATCTCGGAGCTGCGCAATAGCCTCCCCAACCTGATCCACAACTACGGCTCGCGCCAGTCGGTGCTCGACCGGAAGATGTCGTGGTTTCTCTTATGCAACGAGGCGAACGTCATCGCGCTCAACGGAGCCTCCCAGATCTACCCCATGGTGCGCGAGCGGTTCGGCGGCCGCCGTGCGCTCCTGCCGCGGCCGTCCTTCGGAGAGTATTCCCGGATTTTCGGCGTCCGTGATTTTTACGACGATGCCGTGGGGATCGATTGCGCGGAGGTGGAAGCAAAGGCGGAAAGCGCGGAGGTAGTGGTGTTTGTGAATCCCAACAATCCGACCGGCTCCGTGATTCCCTCGGAGTGGATTTACGGGTTCGCGGCGCGCTCGGCGCATAAAACGGTCATCGTGGACGAATCGTTCATCGAGTTCGCCGATATGCCGTCGGTGCTCTCGCTCCTGGAAGGGAAACCGCTCGACAACGTGCTCATCATCAAGAGCCTGAGCAAATCGCTCGGCGTGCCGGGGATCCGCCTGGGCTACGCCTATACGTGCAATGTGGCGCTCATGGCGTTTTTCCGGGACATGATTCCGATCTGGAACATGAACGCCATTGCCGAGCACTACCTCGAAATCATCCTGAAACACCGCAATGCCATGAAGGCATCCTTTGTCCGGACGGCAAAGGATCGCGCGGCCTTTTTCCTGCGGCTCTCCGAATGCCCGCTTGTCGGGAAGGTGTTCGCGAGCAGCGGAGATTTCCTGCTCCTTCGCCTTAAAGAGAGAGCGCCGACGGCGGAGAACCTCCAGCGCGACCTGCTTTCGTCCCACTCAATTTATGTCAAGGATGTCACGGATAAACTCCGGGATGGCAACCAGTATCTGCGTCTCGCCGTGCGTTTGCCCGAGGAGAATGAACGGCTTCTCGCGGCTATGGCGGCGTACACGGGCGGAACTACCGCTGAGTGATCACCTCGTGTATTTCGGTCCCGCTTGCCGTATCATTGCCGTAGAGTGTTACCGACGAGACCCTCGGGATCAGCATCCCCTCGCTGGAGACCACGAAGATTTTCTTCAGATACGCGACTTTGCCCGAAACTTTCATTTTGGCGCAGGGCGTTTTCCCGTGAAGGTTTACCTCGATCGCCCGGTTGCGGAACGCCGCAAGCTTGAAGGCGCACGACGTCGGGGTACAATCGCTGATTTTAAACCCGAACGCCAGTTTTTTTTCGATTTCGTTGAGTTCCTCGTGCGTGGCGCCGGTGGAGTCTTTCGCCCAGAGGATCCAGTAGGCATGGATCGGCTGGATGGTATCGAGCGTGCCCGTTTCCATCAGCCGCGCCTCGTAGTACACCTTGTTGGCATTTTTGCTGCGGGCGATATAGAACAGCGGCGTAGCCGTCTGCGTCCATCCGGTTGCCATGAGGGTCAGCAGGCAGATGGTTGCCGTTGCAATGCGCAATGAATTGCGTTTCATAGAGAAAAGATGATCATGCCCCTTGCCGGGGATGTTTTCGCCAGAATTTGCGGAGATCGCCGGAAATGATCATCCAGACGATTGCGGGGAAGTGGCGGCTCAGGAACCAGGTGACCTTGTTCATGAATCCGGGAACGATGGCGAATGCGCCCTTTTCGACGCCGGCGAGCAGGTCGGCGGCAACCTTTTCAGCCGGGAGCACCTTGATATTTCCGGAAAGCACCAGCGTCTCCGGCGGCTTGACTTTGTTCTCCTCGTGCCACTGGGGCGTGTCGGTATCCGGCGGATAGATCACCGATACCCTGATGTTGTAGGGGAGTAAGTCCTGGCGCAGGCACTCGGAGAATCCGACCACCGCATACTTGGCCGCGCCGTAGGCGGCATATCCGAAGACCCCCATGTAGCCGACTACCGACGATACATTGACAATCGTGCCGCGCCGCCGTTCAATGAAGGCGGGAAGGAAGGCGCGAACGCTGTTCACGGTTCCCATATAGTCGATCTGCATCATGGAGTCCCATACGTCATCCGGCGTTTTGTCGATGTACGCGGGGTAGGAGATGCCGGCGCTGTTTATCAGAATGTCGATTCCCCCGAGTTCGGTTACCATCGATCGCGCAGCTTCATTGAGCAGAGCGCGATCGGCAACACTGCACGAGACGGCCAAAAACTTCTGGCTTTTGGATGCCGCGACGACGCGGAGTTCCTGCACCACGGCATCGAGCTTGGCGCGGTCGCGGGAGATGAGCCCTACCTGCGCTCCGGCTTTGGCAAGCAGCAACGCGGTTGCCTTGCCGATGCCGCTCGAACCCCCGGTGATGACCACTCGTTTGTCGGCATAAAAGTTCATGAATTCCTCCTCGTGATTGTTTTTCGTGATGCTTATGCGGTACGTTTGCCGGACCACAATGAAAATCTTAGCCGCACCTCTTCCCCCTGATTCTTTGCCTGACTTTGGATCGGGATGACGGAGTTCGGCAAACGGGAATCAAGAACGGACACTACCAGGAACTGCTCACTAAACCAGAGCTTTCTGATAAACCCGGAATTTTTTAATGAGATCGGCGCCGAATCGCCTGAACTCATCGGCCATGGCAAGGTTCTCTTCCATTACCACATGGGTATCCATGTTTTTCATTTTGGCTTTTCTCGCCGAATAAAGGGTGGCAAGCGAGAGGAAAATATCGAGTCCGCGTTTCTGATAGTCGGGGTGTATCGCGCCGAGCATGGTGTTGATCGATTCGGCATGGCGCATCGCGTGAAGAATATGGAACAGCCCGAAGGGGAAGAGCCTGCCGCGCGCCTTCTGGATGCCGCGGTACATATTCGGCATCGAAACCATGAACCCGATGACCTGATCGTCGGCCGTGGTGATGATTTTGATGAATCGCGGGTCGAGGATGGGAAGGTAGCGCTTTGCAAGGTCGAACATCTCATCCTCATCCATGGGGACGAATCCGTAGATATCGTGGAACGACACATTGACCAGGCGTAAAACCGGGACGATGTATCTCTTGAGCGGTTTCCGCGAGGAGAATTCGAGAAACCGGAACGGACTCCTGGTGATCACCCGCCGGTAGATGCGGTCGTACGTCTCGGGAAGGGGCTTTGCAAGCGGGTAACGGTAGATAACGCAGTCGAGTTCCTTGGCGTATCCCTCGCGCGTCACGAGTTCCGGCATATATTCGAAGTTGCAGGCGCTGTCGACTACCGGTTCGAACTCGAATCCCTGGATGAGCAGGCCCTGAATGTCCCGGTCGGAGAAGCCGAACGGCCCGACGCATTTGGTCATTCCCTGCCTTTTCCCCCACTCCTCGATATCGGCGATGAGCGCATGAGAGACCGCCGGGTCGTTGTAGCACTCCAGGAAACCGAACCGGACATTTTTCACGCCAAGCATCTCATTATATTTGCGGTTGACGATGCCGAGGATGCGCCCGACCGGCCTGCCCTCTCTTTCGGCCAGAAGCATCCGGTAGTCGCAATGTTTAAACGAGGGATTCTTTGCCGGATCGAAATATTTCTTTTGATCGCCATAGAGCGGAGGCAGCCACTCCTTATGGCCCTCATGGATCTTTTCGGGCAGATAGATGAAAACCCTGCGATCCCTCTGCGATGTGACCTCTCTTACCACGACGGACATGAAGCCGACCCTTCCTTCATGAATACCATCAGCCTGCAATGACGCTGAGTTTTTTCCCCACGACGCGCATTTGTTCGAGAGCCCGGTCGATCTGGGCATCGGTGTGAGTGGCCATGAGACTGATCCGCAGGAGGGCGTGCCCGTGTTCGATGGCGGGGCTGACCACGGGATTGACGAAAATTCCGTTTTCCTGCAGGGTTTTGCACATGTTGAAACAGACCATATCGTCGCCGATGAAGATTGGCAGAATGGGAGTTTCGGGGATGCCGAGGAACTTGTAGCCCATGCCAAGAAGGCCTGCTTTCATACGGGCGGTGTTGGCCCATAGTCTCGCTATCAGCTCGGGCTGCGACTCCATGATATCAAGAGCGGCCATGACCGCGCCGACGTTGGCCGGAGCGATGCTTGCGCTGAAAATCAGCGCCCGGGAGGTGTGCTTGAGGTAATCGATCATCGCCGCATCGCCGGCAAGAAAACCGCCGACCGTTGCCAGGGACTTGCTGAAAGTTCCCATGATGACATCGACCTTGCCGGTAACGCCGAAATGATCGCTCGTACCTCTCCCGTGATCGCCGAGAACGCCGATGCTGTGCGCATCGTCGACCATGACTGCCGCGCCATACCGCTCGGCAAGGTCTATGATGCCCGGAAGCGGAGCGATGTCGCCGTGCATGCTGAACACCCCATCGACCACGATAAGCTTGTTCCGTTCCGGCTTGCACGCGGCGAGGAGATTTTCGAGACTCGAAAGATCGTTGTGCTGAAACCGGGAGATTCGCCCCATCCCGAGACGGGCGCCGTCGAGGATGCTCGCATGGTCGAATTTATCAAGGAGCACCACATCGTCGCGTCCGGCGACCAGGGCGGAGATGCCGCCGAGATTGGCCTGCATGCCGGTGGCAAAAAGCAGCGACCCCTCTTTTCCGACAAACTTCGCTATTTTCGCCTCGCACTCGATGTGAATATCGAGGGTGCCGTTCAGGAAGCGCGATCCGCCGCACCCGGTACCGTATTTGCGAATGGCCGCGATGGCTCCCTCTTTTACCTTGGGGTGGTTTGTGAGGCCAAGGTAACTGTTCGAGCCGAACATCAATACTTTTTTCCCATCAATAAGGACTTCAGCAGCCTGGTCGGATTGGATTGGTCGAAAATAGGGGTAGAGATTCAAGGATCGGACGACTTCGGGATCTTTATAATCCGCCACCTTTTTGAGGAGGGGTGGTAGCATTTTGTTTGTTGTCATGTTTACTGCACACTCCTTGGGGGATCGAGACAAAAACGACACAACTCTATAAAATAGTTGAAATAAGCTTTTGGAGCAACCTCCTTAAAGACCGGAACTCGTTTTCTTGCAATACTCGTCGAACAAATGAAAGCCCAGATAGACCTGCAGGGAGGTCGCTTCCTCCATCGCCGCCGCCCGCGAAAGCAGGACCAGGGCAATATTTTCACCCTCTTCGCGATTTCCATGTACTCCGTCGCAGAGGGTCTGCCATGTGAGATGATCAACTTCCCGGATGCAGCCGAAATAGTAGATCCCCTCGTCGCTCGCGCCGACTGAGCTGAACAGCTTTTTACCACAGAGCGGAAAGAGATCGTCTTCATCGATCGATAGACCCGTTTCTTCGGCAAATTCGCGGAGGGCGACTGCGCGAGGCTCTGCAACGTCATTATCCAGCATGCCGGCCGGGAATTCGAGGCTTAACGTTCCGTTTCCTATCCGGTACTGACGGATCATCAGGAATTTTTCTTCGCCGGTGTCGCGATTGCGGATGAGGGGCACAATGAGGCAGGCATCTCCCCTGATGAAGAGGTAGCGCGGAAGCTTCTGTCCGTCTGCCGAGCGGACATCCGCATCGAGCAGGGCAAAAAGCAGGTCGCCGTTTTTCTTATGGAGAAGCGCGAGAGGTTCCAGGCTTCGTATTGTAGAGCCCGCATCGGTGGCGAGCTTCTTCCACGCGCGGATCTTCGGTTCATTTCCTATTGAAGGATTCATGCGGCTCTTTCTTAATTATCCCGAAGGACGCCTTTAAAAATCGCCTTTTTCGTCCTTCGACCTGCCTGATGCGATCGCGAACCATGAACGGTATTTTTAGGGGCCCGCAATGGCCTGTTTAAGGTTGGATTATAAGAATTCTCTGCTGTTCGACAAGAAAGATCGTCCATATATTTATCAATGACTTATATGATGTTTGTTTACCAAAAGTGGACCAAAACTGTACCGTTTTCGATTTTAAGGCTTTTTAGCCCGCGCGGATATTTCTATTCCGGAATGTATCGGACCCGGCAACAAGTGCGTACACAAAAATAAATTCAGCATTAAACAACCGTTTAAACCTCATTAAAAACGTCTTTAATTTGGGTTTAAGGCGCTACCAGGTTTTTCCTTTACATAGACGGGCCTCCTTTATGCCGTCCCGGATTTGACCCCCCGACTTCCCATTTTGCCAAAAAGGCAAAATGGACGCATTATTATAGCCTGGATTGTAGCTGTGTCGCCCCCCTAATAGGGGGATATCTTTACCTTCACGTATTCGCATCATATCGACCAAAGCGCCGGCCAAAGTGCCGCGCAGCTCGTCCGCCACTTGGGGCTCCCATAGAGCGATGGTAGAATAAACTTGACCCCGTTAGATGCGTAGCTTAATTTATATGCCTTAGGGGATTCTGTCAGTTTCAACTAATAACGGGTCATTCCCCGAGAGGTGGTAATTCCCCGTTTTGCGACTCTATTCATTGTCGATGCCCTTTGTTAAAATATCTATATGAACAAAACGAACCCTAATCCGGCTGGGGAAGAACCAGAGCCCAGAGTGCCAACGGATCTTCGCAAAGCACTCGCGACGAACCCGAAGGCGAAGACTCAATGGAGTGATCTCACGCCAATCGCGCGCAGGGACTTTATTAGTTGGATAGAGTCAGCCAAACAACCGGAGACGCATAGACGTCGGATCGAGGTAGCCTGCTCAAAGCTTGTGGCCGGAAAGCGACGCCCCTGCTGTTATGCAATAGTGCCAATGGGTGTTTATAAAGCTCTTGCGGCTGCTCCTAAGGCAAAGGCTCAATGGAGAGACCTTACGCCGAACGCGCGCAGGGACTTTGTTGATTGGATAGACTCAGCGAAAGAACCTGAGATGCGCACACGCAGGATCGAGAAAGCATGCGCCATGCTTGCATCTGGAAAGCGACACCCCTGAAGATACAAAATAGTTACGCGAGAAAGGAAATCGTGGTGCTCTCCGTAGTTCGTTCCGACGCCCACGCCATCGTCTTTGGAGGAGAGGGCCAGAGAGACGCCACCGGTACCCGCCATTCTCAACAGACTCCCTTTATTTACGAAGTGCAAAATTCAAGCAGGTTTTACCGTGGATTTGTATCCCGTCGGATCAAGGACGCCTTTTTATATCTCAATGCCACATTCACCAGTCCGATCATCACGGGAACTTCGATGAGCGGGCCGATAACGGCGGCGAAGGCTTCCTGCGATGCGATACCGAACACGCCGACGGCGACGGCGATTGCCAGCTCAAAATTATTACTTGCGGCGGTAAATGAAAGGCTGACCGCTTCCTTGTAACCGATGCCTAATCGACGCGTGGCGAACATCGACCCGAAGAACATGATGAGGAAATAAATCGAAAGAGGAATTGCCACGCGCAGTACATCGAGCGGCAAGGTAATGATAGATTCTCCCTTGTATATAAACATGATCATGATGGTAAACAGGAGCGCGACGAGGGCTATCGGACCGATTTTCGGCATGAACCGCTCGGTATACCATGCCACACCCTTGAGAGGTTCAAGTATCATCCGGGTAAAAAAACCTCCCGCAAACGGAATGCCCAGATAAATTCCGACACTCACCGCGACATCCTTCATCGACACCTGCACCGTCTGCCCGGCGAGTCCAAAAATGGGCGGAAACACGGTGACAAATACATATGCGTACAGGGCAAAAAAGAGAACTTGAAATACCGAATTAAATGCAACCAGCGCTGCGGCATACTCCGCGTCTCCCTGCGCCAGGCTGTTCCAGACGATGACCATGGCGATGCACCGGGCGAGGCCGATGATAATAACGCCGGTCATCAAATGCGGATGGCCGCGCAGGAATATGATTGCCAGGGCGAACATGAGCGCCGGCCCGATGATCCAGTTCTGGATAAGCGACAGCGTGAGCGCCTTTCTGTCGCTGAAGACTCCGCCCAGTCGGCGATAATTAACTTTAGCGAGTGGAGGGTACATCATGATTATCAGGCCGACGGCGATTGGTATCGAGGTCGTCCCCACACTCAAGCGGGACAGTATTGCTGACATGGCGGGAAAAACTCGGCCAATGAGAAGGCCGAGGCCCATGGCGGCGAAAATCCATGCCGTCAAATATCGATCGAGGAATGAAAGCCTTTTTTCCTGAATTTTTACCATCAGCAATCAACCTTTTGAAACGCAGGCAGAGCGCCGGGCAGGGTTGTGATAAAATCGCGAATCTCATCGCGTACCCGCCGATAGTGCAAAAGCGCTTCGTCATCGGTTTTCGCGTTTTTTGCAAGTTTCGGCGGATCATCGAAACTGACATGAATCCGCCGTACACTGCCGGGAAAAACAGGGCAGCTTTCATTTGCCGAATCGCATACGGTAATCACGTAATCGAAAGGGATGTCCATCACTTCGCTGACAAGCTTTGAGCGTTGCCGCGAAATATCGACTCCGGCTTCGGCCATGACCTGTACCGCATTTTGATTGAGACCATGCGTTTCTATGCCTGCCGAATAAGGCTCAATTAGATCCTCTTTAAGATAACGTGCCCATCCCTCGGCCATCTGGCTGCGGCAGGAATTGCCGGTGCAGAGAAAGAGAATCTTGAGTTTTCCCATCGTTACGAATACCGTGCTTTATTAGATTTTTTCCCGCTAACCCTGCGCCGGTTTCTACAGAGTATTTCCCGATCCACCCGGAGAATAGCCGCTAACCGGTCCCGGTCGTTGCCTGCCTGCCGGTCCTGGTAAAGCGAAATGAATACCAAATCGAGGACCTTTTGAATCATTCCGGTTTTATCCGGGATAGCAGGCAGACGGTAGTATATCCAACGTTCATCTTTACGGGAGCAGACTATACCGGCGTGTTTCAGTATCGACATATGCTTCGACACGGTGGAGGGGGCGAGGGCCAGCAGCTCGATTATCTGACACACGCATAATTCGCCATTTCGCAGCGCGAGCAATGCTCGAACCCGGTTACTGTCCGCAAGCGCTTTCGTGATCGCAATGAAGGAACCCATTTCGTCCCGAATATTGTTTTTATAATTCGTCATATAACGAAATATATATACGATTACGTGGTTGTTGCAATCCAAACGCCTCGCGGGTCGCTTCAGGGATTTTTCCGTGATCCCTGAAACACCACCCGAAAACCCGGCAGGGGTCTTTAACCTGCCCAAGGGCTCTCCCTTAAAAATCTTTCGCTCATCTTTGTTTTATCTAAGAACTCTTTGCGGCTCAAACCCTGAACAACAGGTGCGATACGCAGAGCGCCGCCGTGATCCCTACTGCATCGGCCAGAAGTCCGACGGTGAGCGCATAGCGGGACCGGCGAATCCCCACGCTACCGAAATAAACCGCCAGGACATAGAAGGTGGTCTCAGTCGATCCCTGAAGCACCGACACGAGAAACGATGCGAAACTGTCCGGCGCCCGGTTTATGACTTCGGTCATGGCCGCAAAGGAGCCTGTGCCCGAAAGCGGGCGAAGCAGCGCAACCGGCAGCGCTTCGATCGGAAATCCTATCCGCGAAAAGACCGGGCTAAGGATCCTTGTCAGAAGTTCAAGAGCGCCGCTTTCGCGGAACATGCTGATCGCTACGAAGATCGCGACCAGAAACGGGATGATGCGGATGGCGACGTGAAACCCCTCCTTGGCGCCGTCGGTCAACGACTCGTAGACCTTGACACCGCGGAAGTAGCCGAACAGCAGGAAAGAACCCATCAGCGCCGGCACCAGCCAGCCGGTCGCCCGGGTGAGCAGATGATAGTTGAACGCGGGCAGGCGGTGCATGGCAATATAATGGTAAGGAATGGCGGCGATAAAGGCGACGATTACCAGCATGGCGACAAGCTTTCCGGCAAAGCCCGGACGGCGGACCTCTTCAGCGCTGGCGTTGTCCTCGGTCACCATCGGAGGAATCTCCTCCTGCGGAAGGGGAGCGGGATCCGGACTTCGGCGGGCGAAGAACTTCGCCAGGGTTATGCCGCACAGGGTCGCGCAGGAGGTCGCGACAATGGTCGGGATCAGGATCGATCCCGGACTCGTGGCCCCGGCCGCCGCCCGCACCGCGATGACGCCGAGCGGCAGGAGGGAGACGTTCGAGGTGTTGATGGCGAGAAAGAGGCACATGGCATTCGAGGCCGTGCCTTTCCGCGGATTCAGCTTGTCAAGTTCACTCATGGCTTTGATGCCCATGGGCGTCGCCGCGTTGCCCAGCCCGAGCATGTTGGTCGCGATGTTCATGATCATCGCCGACATGGCCGGGTGATTGGCCGGAACATCGGGGAAGAGCCACGTCATGACCGGCCGGATCGCTCTGCTCACGATCTGCATAAGCCCGGCGTTTTCCGCCACCTTCATGATCCCGAGCCACAGCGCCATGGCGCCGATCAAGGCGATGGCCAGCATCACGGCGTTTTTCGCCGCATCAAAGGAAGCTTTGGTAATGACATCCATCGTGCCGCTGTAGGCGGCGGTAAGGATGCTCAGAAGAATGAGATAGAGCCAGATTACATTGATCGCGGACGGTCTTTTTGCCATGGCGCAGCCGGGTTTAAAGCATGGCCTGCCGGAGATCTCTCTTGAGCCGATGGATTGAACGGCGGATGGTCTTGAGCTTCGTGTAATCTTTTTCCGATGCCGCAAGCGCCTCGTCGCGATCCTTCTTCAACTGCCTGATCGTGCCCTTGATCTTTATCTTATCGATGCCCTGGGCGACATGGTGAACCCGGTGGTCGATATTCAACGCTTTGCAGAGTCCCAGGAGCAGATTCTCCTTGTTGAGCTGCGAGTAGCCGGCAACCGCTTCATGCTTGGCGCCTTTTGCAATTTCGCGCAACTGGGCAACGGTCTTCTTTTTGAGTTCTTCGTACGTATACGCCATACACTGGACCTCCTGTCGATTGGGCTATTGATTGTACACGATCTGTGTTTATGGTACCAAAATCAGAAAAAACATAGTGACATTTTTCCGTAGATGGTGATGGTTATTAAAGCCTTTCATGCCGGTTGCGGTTGAACGTCGGTACTGGATAAAATATCATTTTGCAGATTCGTCATCCATTCATACGTATTTCGCCGTTCCCGCTTTAAGACGTTTTTTCCTTGAAGAACTCCTGGCAGGAGAAAGAAAGACCTCCCGTTCGCCTTGACCTTGTTTCATCTCGGCTTATGGCTGTCCTTCACAAGGAGATGCCGCCGACTTCCTGCAGGTAAGGTCAATAATTTTACAATTCCTGCAATCCTCGTTGACGCACAGGCGCGACGTCGCAGCTGGCTGCGACGACTGAAAGCATCATAATGCGACCATTTTGACTTGCGGACAAAACGAGAATACCCGGCATTGACCTCCATGCTTTGGAAATTTCGAGGAAATTCCGGAACGGGAAATTGATTCACTATCGCGACAGATCTTTCCGGATAAAAATCTCACAATCCAGTACTTCGCCCTTAGTGTAGAGATCGGCATGCCGCATAAGGTAATCCGACAAAACCTGATTCCAGCCGGGAGGATAATTCAAGGAATCGAAGGCTATGGTAGCAGGCGGCGGCGAGTTTTCAAGGCTTTGTTTGAGATTCTCCGGGAGAAAATAAGAAAAAGGCCGGGAGTTTTTCGGCAAAATCGGCGTGAACCCCTTCGGCTCTCCCCACTGCTCATCCCAGGTCACAAACGTTTGATCCTCCCGAAAGCACGGATGGGTCTTGTAAAAGCCCACCACTCGGTCCGAGCGGGGGATGTTATCCAGCAATTGCTGGCGTGCGTTAAAATCATGAAAAGAGGAACCGGAAGCAAGTTGCGTTGCTGTCGTCCGGGTATTAATGAAAACCATAAAGGTCGACATGATAACCAGAACGACGGTTCCGGCTAATTGAAATAGAGGCTGTCTGGACAGACGGGCTGCATACGGAACAAAGAGAGCCAGGCAATAGAGTCCGGGAACAAGAAATTGTTTCCATGGCTGATTGCAAGTTCCCCAGAATACCGCCACGCCCGCGATAATGGCTATGCCGACCCATAGTTGAACTCCCCGTCGTTTCGATTCGGTAATCAGCCATCCCGAGAGTCCGGCCAGTATGAGAATCGCTACCCACCAATAGCGTGAGAAATGAGATGCTACGGTGCTTAATTGCGTCGGCAGGGATGTTTCAGTCATTGCGCAGTGGGAGTAGAACCTCTGCATGATAACGGGGGACCAGTACAGATCATCCCACAGACGGACGCTGGAGGTTAACAGGAGACTCTGGGAGAGAACCAGGGAAATTACTCCTCCCGCCAGGGCCGACAGAATCAAGGAACGCCATTCGCGCTTTCCACTAAAGAATCCGTAAAAAAAATATGCCGTAACGGCAAATGCAAGCGGATAAACATATTTCGGCATTATTATCACCGAAAGAACGCTGAGACCGGTTACCAGACCGCTACGGAGGGGCGAGGGCTCCCGGAACATAATGGTCATTGCCACAATGGCCGCCAGTGCTGCGTAGGCATCCGTACGGAAATTGACCACCGAAGGGGTGACTTCCGGCGTCAGCATCAATACCAGGGCCAAAGCGCCCCAGAGCCAATTTGTCCGAAGCCGACGTGCATGAAACGCTAATGCCGCCGCCGTTCCGATGAAAAAACACAAACCTAAAAAGCGGAGCGTGATAACGGAATAGATCGATTCCGGAAATAACTGAAAGAAAGGCCGGACCATGACAAAGCCTAAAGCAGGATAGTGACACCAGAAATCCCGGTGGGGTACGCGTCCGATGGATACCAGCCATAAATAGTGGGCATTCAGATATTCGTCGAAGGTGAGCGGCATGCTCACTATCTTCAGGCATACACTTACCAGGGATAACAGAGCGACAATTCCTCCACACAGTAAAATGGTGCGCGATGTTCCCCGATGAAGGTTTTCCAAGGTGAATTGCATGTTTTTCCGGCAGGCCATTTTGAATTTGAAAAAAAATACAACAGGACAATTTTTGTGTCGGGAAAACTTGCCCTCGCATCGAACCCGCGCCTGCCGTCAACGGTCTGCGGATAAAGCGCAACAGGCAATCTGGGGAGAGTCACCGGCGTGACGGCAAAGCAGGAACCCCCTGATCGTTTATGTCATCCTCGAACATCTCTCGGTTTCGCCGGAATATCCGGATCAAGGCATAAATCTCTTCTAAATTATATATTCAAACTCTTATCCATTTTTTAAAAGAGCCGGATACCGATGATAGGTGCAGTTCAAAAAAAAAGTTGGATGCAATGGCGTACCGCAACGGGCATTTATTGGGTTGTCCCGATGGCGGCGACCGCCCTATCTTTCTATGGGGTATTGAATGACGGTTTTACCAATTGGGACGATGATGTCTATGTGACCGGGAATATCCTCATTCATTCCCTGTCGTGGCGGAATATTCTCCGGATTTTTTCCCCGGCAACCCTGGTCAGTGCCAATTATCAGCCAATAACCATTCTTTCCTACGCGCTGAACTATGCCGCGGGAAAACTTGACCCGGCAGGGTATATCTTTGCCGATGTCATCATCCATCTCCTTAACGTTTTCCTTGTTTTTATTTTTATCAGGAAAATTTACAGGAATGACATGGCCGCTTCACTCTGTGCCCTGCTGTTCGGTATTCACCCGATGCACGTGGAGTCGGTTGTCTGGATTTCGGGCAGGAAGGATCTGCTGTATACTTTCTTTTATCTTGCATCCTCCCTTTTATACCTTTCGTATCTTGAAAAGAAAAAGGGCTACGCGACGCTGAGGTATTCCGCCTCCTGCATTCTGTTCGTCTGTTCGCTGCTCTCCAAGTCATCGGCGGTAACCTTGCCCGCGGTTCTTTTCCTGATCGATTACTGCCGGATGCGGAAATTTTCAGTAAAAATGCTTATTGATAAAATTCCGTTTATTGCGCCGGCAATTATTCTCGGGTTCTGGGCTATCAAGGGACAGCACGACGCGGGAACGTTCAGCGGCCTTGAGGCGTTGCCGGTCTTTACAAGAATTTCCATCGCCTGCCATTCGCTTATGTTCTATGTTGTCAAGTTTTGTCTCCCCCTCAAGCTTTCGGCGTTCTATCCGTACCCTGACTCGTTTATGGTATCTTTGCCTCTTCGGTATTCGCTATCGCCTCTTTTTGCGGTCGCCGCAGGCATGGCGGCGTGGTATTTCAGACGATCGAAGGCGTTCATTTTCGGCTTCGGTTTTTTCCTGGTCAATGTTATTTTCATTCTTCATTTTATTCCCGTATCCTCTGCGGTTACCGCGGACCGATTTTCGTATCTTGCCTATGTCGGCTTGTCCGCAATCGTTGCTTATTATGTTGCACAAGGAATTGCATCATTCCGATTGAAAAGCGTGAGGGTTGCGGTTTGGACGGCAATCTGTTGCGTAACGCTTGTTTTCGGTTACGCCGTCCACGTGCGCTGTAAGGTGTGGAAGAACTCGGAGACCCTGTGGACCGACGTCATCGGAAAATATCCTTCGGCGATAGCGTATAATGACCGTGGGTATGCTTATTATTTAAATCATGACTATGCCCGGGCGCTTTCAGATTACAATACGGGACTTTCGCGTTATCCTTCCTATGCCGATCTCTATAACAATCGCGGGGTTCTTTATGACGCGTTAGGCGATCGTGCAGGCGCCGTATCGGATTATAACCGGGCCATCGTCAATAAGCCGGGCTTTGCTGACGCCTACAACAACAGGGGCGTTGATTATTGCGCAAACGGCGATTACGAACGCGCCATGGATGACTTCAACCGGGCTATTTCGCTGAATCCCGGATGTGCGGAAGCTTACTGCAATCGTGCCAATATCTTGAATGGCAAGGGAGACTATTCCGCCGCGGTCGTCGATTATTCCCATGCCGTATCCTTGAATCCGGAGAATGCAGGAGCCTGGTATAATCAAGGACGTATCTATAAAGCAATGAACGACCTCGACCAGGCGCTCGCCTGTTTTACCAGAGCCATAAAAATTGATTCCGCTTTTGAGCATGCCTATAACAGTCGTGGCGTGATATACTGCATGGAAAACGATTTTGATCGTGCGATTGTCGATTTCAATCGTGCAATCAGTTTAAAGCCGTTAACCCCTGACGCATACTTCAACCGCGGGAACGCATATAGCGCTAAGGGAAGCTATTCGCAGGCGATCGACGACTTCAGCCGTGCGATCATCCTCGATTCGGCAGAAAGCCCTCAGGCATTATTGAATCGTGGACTTGCCTGGCGGGCGATAGGGGACTTTCAGCATGCCGAGAAGGACTTCAAAAGGGCCTGCGCCATGCATTTTGACTATGCCTGCCGCGCGCTTGCGGAAGGCGCTATCGGTAAACAATAAATTGCGCGGGAGAAGGTCTCTCATTTTGCCTTTTGGGTAAAATGGGAAGTGAAAGCATGAAAAAGGGCGCGACGACTTCGGCCGGAACGTCCGGATGGTGTATAGGTAATAATGGCATCTCACCGGACCTATTATTTTTCACCTCTCATTTCAAAGAAGCGACACAATCCATCCAAAGGCGCCATGACAACGCTTGAGCACTATGACCGTCTCTTTACCATGAGGCTTGAACGGTGGCCGCAGTTACACCGCGGTTCCGAGGAGTATTTCGGCCATTCAGGACAGGAAGGAGGGATTATTCCCGCACCGGTCTTTAAATCAGATGCGCGCACGATTGTCCAATTGGCTTTTGAGAATCGCTACGCCTCACTCGGCGGGTTGGCGCCGGCGACCAAACACCTGACATGCCAGCTGGAAGCGATGGGGGAGCACGTCCTTTTTTTCAGCCCCTATCATAACGGCTGTCTAGGTATGAGAACTGCGCGCAAGAATGGACTGTTTGACCAGTGTCTCAAGGAAATCCAATTCAAATGCGGCGGCTACGAGGGCATTTTCTCCTGTTACCGCGACACGTCGGTGGAAACGCCATCGTACTATATCGAAATTCCCGACCGTTTTTTTGCCATTGATAACCCCTATGGCTATGACAAACCGGAGGAATTGCTGCTCGATTCGCTCGAATTTGTCGCGGCGGTACCCTTTGCGTTAAAGAATCTCTCATTTACCGCACATATTCTATTCCATGCGCATGAGTGGGAAACCGCGCTGGTGGCCGTTACCTCGAAAATTGCGGACAGGGATGGGATGCTGCGCGGAGTGCGATCCACCCTTACACTGCACAACTCTTTCGATTTCTCGCTCCGTCCCGAGACCAAACGCCTTTTTTTCGGTAAAGGGATTAAGGGAGAGACCGTACTGCAATGTGCGATCCCGTTTCTCTCGGGTCCGCTCGTTGCGGTGAGCACCCCTTTTGCGCGGGAGCTCTCGCACGATCCGCTCCAACGCTCCAACTTCGCTCAGCATCTCCAGAAGGTTTTTTCCATGAACCCGCCGCTCGGCGTTGAAAACGGCCTGTTCAGCGAGACTTCGCCGCCCTTTACCGCAACCGTTCTTCACGAGGCGTCGGGGGGGGGGTATGGCAGGCTCTTATCGCGCAAAAACACGTACAGGGCGCGATTTCTGCAAGCGGTAGAACGCTACCGCGGCGAGCGCGCTACCGGATCCCTGTGCATTGACTACAGCGATGAAACCGTCCCGGTGTTCTTCATGGCGGGCAGACTTGACATAATGCAAAAAGGTTTCGATCTCATGTTCTGCGCGTTCGCGCGGCTTACGCGCGGTTCGGCGAAACTCCTCTTCTGCCCGAGCCGCTCCTCGGGGACCTTTGAGAAGGATCTGCAATTCTTCAACAGGATTGCAGCGCGATGCAAGGGCGATATAGAGATCTTGCCGTCGAAAATTCCGCGAAGGCTGTATGAGCTCATGCTCCGGGGGGCGAGCTTTCTCCTCATGCCGTCCCTCTATGAGCCGTTTGGATCGGCCAATGAAGGCATGGCTGCCGGGACCCCGGTTATCGCACGCGGCACCGGCGGTCTCTGGATCCAGGTGAATTCAGCTCTACCGGTCACGATTCCGGCCTTTTACGGAAACCTGCCGCTTGATGGAAATTCTGAACGCCCGACCGGTATTCTGTTCCGCGAAAAGTACCCTGATGTCGCCGCCGGAAAAGAGTGGCGGCAGTTGCTCAAACTTTCGCCAACCAAAAGAAAAAATCTGCCGCTCTTTGAGTCGCTTGTCGTGTCTGCCCATGCCGCGCTCGAAAGCGCCATAGTCCTTTACTCTCGGCCGGATGAGTACGCGAAACTCGTTCTGAACGGACTCGAGGAGGTCAAAAAATTCTCCTGGGAGCGGGCAGCTAAAAAATATAGAGAGGTATACAAGGTGGCGGCCGAGAGGGGGATTTAACCTATTAATACTGACGAGGGTATCCCGGGAATGGAATAAGGTTGACAGCGATTATAGATTAAGGCGATTAAGGCGTAACTGCAATGTGCAAATTATTATTAACAATGCATCTATTTAATCGGATTTTGGCGATTTAATGGGAAGCGAGGCTGGATCGCCCGAATTCAGAATTTACTCTTCGTGTTTTGATTATCGATCCGCGCAAATCTATTTTATCTCGTTATAATTACTACTTTTACTAACTACCCTTTATAATCATCGCGGCCTTACGGGCAAGGAACAGCAACATGCATATACTGTGGTGGCAATGGACATCGCTGGGCATTCTTTTGCTTCTTCTCGAGATGTTGACTCCTGGGGGATTTTACCTTTTCTTCATCGGCATAGCCGCGATACTTACCGGTGTCGCGGGAGTATTTATTCGATCTCCCCTCATTCAGATCATTCTGTTCGTGGTGCTGTTAGCGCTTCTTATCTCCCGGTTTCGCAAAAAGCTCGTTGAAAGGGTGAAAAAATCGACTCCTTATGCCGATAGACGGGAGTTCATCGGTGAGGAAGGTTGTTCAAAGGAACCTATCACCGCCGGAGGTGAGGGAATGGTCGAAGTGCGAGGCACTACCTGGCAGGCAAAGAATGCCGGTACGACGGATCTGCCGGCAAATGCTTCCTGCGTCGTGATTTCGCGCGATGGATTGCGCCTTGTAGTTACACCTAAATCGTAACAGGAGGGTCCTATGGCAGGTGGCCTTATTGTTGTTCTGGTCATTGCATTCGTATTGATGATTATCATTGCGAAGACCGCGGTCGTGGTGCCGCAGCAGAGCGCGTATGTCGTCGAACGTCTCGGGCGCTATCATGCGACCCAGAATGCCGGTTTTTTTCTGCTCCTCCCGTTTTTCGATCACATTCGCAACAGGCTCAGCCTCAAGGAAGTGGTCCGAGAGATTGCTGAACAGGTCTGCATCACGAAAGACAACGTCCAGGTGACGGTTGACGGCGTTCTGTATTATAAGATTCTGGACCCGGAACGCGCCACCTACGGCATCTCGAACCTGCTGGATGCCATAACGCAACTTTCCCAGACCACGTTGCGTTCTGAAATCGGAAAAATCGAGCTTGACCGCACGTTTGAAGAACGGTCGCATATCAACTTGCAGGTGGTAAGCGAACTGGACAAGGCGAGCGAATCGTGGGGCGTCAAGGTTTTCCGGTATGAGATCAAGAATATCCAACCGCCGCAGGACATTCTGGCCGCCATGGAGAAGCAGATGCGCGCCGAACGGGAGAAGCGGGCGCTTATCCTTCAGTCGGAAGGCACAAGAGATGCGGCTATTAACAATGCGGAAGGCCAGAAGCAGCAGGTCATCAAGGCATCGGAGGCTAACAAGCAGCAGCGGATCAATGAAGCGCAGGGTCAGGCCGAAGCGATATTACTGGTTGCCAACTCCACGGCCGAGGGGATCCGCATGGTCGCTGAGTCCATTAAATCATCCGGAGGATTCGAGGCGGTGCAACTCAGGGTTGCCGAGCAGTACATTACCCAGTTCGGCAATATCGCGAAGCAGGGCAATACCCTGATTATTCCCACTAACCTTGCCGACGTCGGCGCCATCATCGCGACGGCGATGTCGACGATTCAGAAGGCAAAAGTATAAAAAGCTGAAGGGTGCTGGTGATTTTGAATGTAGTGGGCAGCCTTGTGTGGGGCTGCTCATGTAATCCGCAGACGAAGTCCTTGATTTTTATTTTTTTTGCAGGGACAAGTTCCAAATTCGCCCGATAAATTGATAGTTCGATCCATACCAGTCTTTTTCAGGGCTACCGCTATACTGGTTTCCCATTTTACCCCAAAGATAAAAAGAACGTCGTATTGCAGTTTTAGCAGCGGCAGCCCTGACCTGAGCCACGCGCGGCGAGTCTCCAACGTACCCGAATAGTTCTGATCCTTTTCAGTATTTCACCTTCTTTTTGAAAAAAATTTCAAAAATCGCTGCTGAAAAATAAAACAAATATTTAAATAACTTATTGATTTTAATATGAATAAATATTAAATAATGCTATTTAAGATAAAAAATTTTAAAAAAACAGTTCCCTATTTCCGCAGATTAATTATATTATGATGCAGTAAAATAAGGATTAAAGAAATGAAGATTTCCCCGTTCAAATATACCGACTATCGGAAATTTCTCAGCGATTACTTCAAGGAATCGGCGGCTACCTATCCTATTGTCTGCAAAGCAACCGGAATAAAATCTCCCGGCCACTTATCGTTGATTCTTAACGGGAAGGTAAATATTTCTGATATGCAGGCCGATAATTTCGCCGGTTTTTGCAAGCTGAAAAAAAAGGAAACGGAATTTTTCCGCACCATGGTTCTTTTCAATCAGGAGAAAAAGAGCGATGCCAAGGTCGGTCTGTTTGAGAAGCTTAGTTCTTTCAGAGGCTCCTCGATTTACCGCGTAGGGCCGCATTTATACAAATTTTATGATAAGTGGTATCATTCCGTAGTCAGGGCGCTTCTTGAGTTTGTCGATATACGCGATGACGCCGGCGATCTCGGAAAAATGGTGGCGCCGTCGATCAAACCGGAGCAAGCGATAAGCTCCGTGCGACTCCTTTCGGAGCTGGGGCTGATTTCCGCCGATGATCGCGGTTTCTTACGACCGACGGAAAAAAGCATCGATACCGGGTCAACGGCGGGATCGGTGATGGTAAATCGTTTTGTCCTCTCCATGCTCGATCGCGCCCATGAAGCGATGGGTCGATTCCCCCGCAATGAGCGGATTTTTTCCTGTGTTACGCTGGGGATAAACGAGAAGGGGTATGATGAACTTCTTGCCGAGCTCCGAAAGTTCAGAAGAAAAGTGGCGAAAATAGCCGATAAGTATCCTGCAAACAGGGTTGTTCAGCTTAATTTTCAGTTGTTTCCCGTTTCGAAAAGCGTCGGAACCGGGGAGGGCTGCGATGCGTGATTGCGTAAATCGTCGGGACATGACAGTCCGCTTTTTCCAAGGCGTATCGCTTGCGCTGGCCGTACTGGCGCTCGTCCTCATCCGATGTTCGGCAAGGGGACCGGTCGCCGGTACCTCTTCCGGCGTAGAAGCAAAAGTTGTGCAAGGGGTCGTCACCCATGAAAATGGGAGTGGCGCCGCGAATACCCGTGTCTGGCTCATTCCCGCAGGATATAATCCTGTCCAGGAAGGACCGGTTCCGGACTCCCTGAGCGTCACGACCGACAGCGACGGTCGGTATGCATTGCATACGAATGATACGGGCACGTTCAATATTATTGCCGTATGCAGTTGCGATCTGACCCGGATACTGATTTCGAATATTCAAGTGCTCAAGGACAGCATTTTTGTTCCCGCTTGCGTTCTGCAGAAGCCAAGCGCACTCGTGGTGTCGCTTCCAGACAGTGCGGAAGCGGTTACAGGCTATGTCTACCTGTCAGGCACCGGCATTTACGCCGCGGTGAACAGGCAGGACAGCACGGTGATCCTTGATTCCGTACCTCCGGGGATCCTGCCCGCGATAAACTATGTGACAACCAGTCATTCCGCGGGGCAGGTTATCCGGTATAATGTTGCAGTTTCTCCAGCGGATACCGTCGTTATTTTTAACCCTGAGTGGATGTTTTCGAAGATGCTTGTTCTTAATACAACGGCGACCGGAGCAAATGTTTCGGGAAACGTCTTCCATTTTCCCGTGCTGGTGCGATTACTATCCAGCAATTTTAATTTTTCCGAGGCGAAGAAAAACGGCGATGATCTGCGGTTCACCAAACCGGATAACACTCCGTTAACTTACGAGGTTGAGAATTGGGATTCCGCTGGGGGGGCGGCGGAAATCTGGGTAAAAGTGGACACGGTATTCGGAAACAACAGCACACAATACATTATGATGTATTGGGGGAATTCCGAAGCTGCGAGCATTTCCAACGGTCCCCAGGTTTTCGATACCGCCAACGGGTTCGTCGGAGTATGGCATTTAAGCGAAGCGGGCAACGCTACTGCCGCGGATGCAACCGGGAATCATTTCGACGGCACCCCTGAAAACATGACCGCATCCACGTCGGTTCCCGGAGCCATCGGCATCGGTCGACAATTCAACGGGCAATCGTCCTATATCCTCATGGCGAATACCGCATCCGGAAAATTGAACTTTCCAGAGAATGGCGCCTATTCCGTATCCGCGTGGGTGTATGCCGACTCGCTGAACAGCCAGTATCATTTAATCGCCTCGAAGGGAGACTTGCAGTATAATCTTGAAATTAAAAATACCAATGAGTGGGAATTCACGGAGTTTGAGGATAGGGCGGGGTGGGATGAGTCTACCTCTCTCGGTACTGCCCAGGCGTGGACCTATGTGGTGGGTGTCCGGGATGGAGCTCAGCAATATCTCTATGTTAATGGCGTATGCGTCGACAATACCATTTACCTTAATACGGACACAACGGCTCGTGATACGACCAATAATTTCATGATAGGAAAAAGGGTAAATTTCAATTCATACTACTTCAGCGGAATAATCGACGAGGTCCGGGTTTCAAGCGTCGATCCCGGCCCTGATTGGATAAAATTATGCTTTATGAATCAGAATGCGGATGACCAGCTCGTCACCTTAATGAAATAGCGTCGGGCAGCGAATAAAGGGTTGCCCATAATGCTGTAATTCGGGAAAAATGAATATACAAAAGTAATCTGACTACCTGAGAGTCGGGTTAATTTTATAACTATTTGGTACTATATTCCATAGTACATATACACGTGATGTCAATATATTAAAAATGTTTTGATTTGGTAGGATCGATCCGGTCAGCCCCGGTGTGCGGTTTATTCTTTAGGAAGAGTGCGTCGGTTTCAACTCAAAATGGGATATTCCCATCAGTAATGTATTAATTATTTTGTTAATCCTAAACAGGAGGGTGTGTATGTTGAGGAGAGACGTCTTTGTAAGATGCCTGTCGGCTATCGTCTTTCTATCGGCGATTGCAGCCGCGGCGTATATGGTTCCCGCCAACAATCGAGTGAAGTACAATCTCGATGTCGGCTGGAAAGTTTACCAGGGGGACCCAGCCAACGCGCAGGATAACAACATCAACGATTCTGCTGCGGGCTGGACGACTCAAACCTTGCCGTATGCATGGAACGGGACCCAGGCCTTTTCAAATGGAAGCAACGTATCAACAGGCATAGCGTGGTATCGAAGGCATTTTAGGCTTCCCGCCTCGGCTGCGGGGAAAAAAGTATTCCTGGAAATTGAGGAGGTGAGGCAGGCGGGGCAGGTTTATTGCAACGGCACCTATGTAGGAATACACGAAAACGGTGTCGTCGGATTCGGAATGGATATAAGCGCGTATGTTACCGCCGACGGGGTGACGGATAACGTGATCGCCGTGAGAACCAATAACGCCGAGGGGTATGAACAAACGGCGGTTGATGGTCCCGGGCAGGGAGATAACATAGGTACTGCCTATCAATGGGATGTCGGCTCCTATACCACGAATTTCGGCGGCATTACCCAGAACGCATATCTGCATGTAGCACCTACGTTGTACCAGACGCTACCCCTCTATTCAAATCTCGCGACCGTAGGGGTGTACATTTATGGATCAAACTATAATATTTCAGGACAGAGCGCGACCATTACCGCTCAGTCCGAGGTTAAGAATGAATCAGCCACCACTCAAACCGTTGCCTATGTGGCGGATATTGTTGACATGAACGGCAATCTGGTGCAAAGGCTCACCGGCGCTCCCAAGACGGTGGCTGCCGGCGTTAAGGACACGTTGATCGCCTCCGGCACGGTCCAGGGCCTGAATTTCTGGAGCTTCGGGTACGGCTATCTTTATAATGTTTACACCATGCTGGTAATCAACGGGGATACCACCGATGTCGTGAAAACCACGACCGGTTTCCGGCAGGAGCTCAATGGCGCCGCCAACGGGGCCCCCAACGGCACGACGGTGCTCAATGGCCGGATTATTCAGGTCAAGGGGTTCTCCATGCGGAGTCAGAACCCGTGGCCGGAGTATGGCGATGCACATGCGGCGTGGTTGTGCGATTTTCAGCATAATCTCATGGACTCCATACAGGCGAATACGATTCGGCCCATGCAGTGTGCGGCGCTGAAGCAGGAGATCGAATCGGCCGATAGGTGCGGGATATCCTATTCGATGCCCGCTGGCGATGCCGAAGCGGATGTGACCGGCGACCAGTGGAATCAACGTGCCGAAGCGATGAGGGACGCAATGGATTATTTCAAGAATGATCCTGCCGTGTTTTACTATGAAGGAGGTAATTCCGATATTACCGGGCCCCAGATGCAGGCACTGGTTGATACCATGAATATCTATGATCCCCATGGAGGACGGGCGACGGGGGTCCGGGGCGGGGTGGACAACGCTGCTGGCAGTGACGGATATTACGCGCAATACGCGGGTGAAATGATGTACATCGATAAGAGCCGCACCCATCCGATGTGGATGATGGAATATGATCGCGACGAAGCCGCGCGGCGTTACTGGGACTCGTACTCCGAGCCGTATCTCCATACGAGCGGCGTCAACAGCACCGCCAGCCCGGCCTATGACGAGAACCAGGATGTATACACACGGGAAAGCACGGTACGATGGTATGAGTACTGGACGGAAAGGCCCGGAACCAGCAACGGCGCCGGCGCAAGGGTATGTTCCGGCGGCTGCAAAATAGAGTTTACCGATGGAACGACCTTCGCCCGCAGCAACGAAAACTACCGGAAGAGCGGCATCGTGGACGGCATGCGGCTCCCCAAGGACTCCTACGGCTGCTTCAAGGCGATGTGGGACGGATGGGTGGAGGTCGACAACAAGGACGTCAATATCGTGGGACACTGGACCTATCCTCCAGGCACGAAGAAAAACGTGTATGTGGTGTCGAATTGCGCCAAAGTGGCGCTGTTTGTCAATGGCGTTTCACAAGGATACGGAACGCAGAGCGAAAAATTTCTTTTCACCTTTGATAATATTACCTGGGCTTCGGGCACCGATTCAGCGCAGGGCTACGACAGCCTGGGGAACGCGATTCCCACAGCGCACGACAGCCGGACAACCGCCGGCGCTGCCAACGCGTTACGGCTCACGGTCCATACCAGTCCCGCCGGGCTTCAGGCAACGGGAAACGATAACGTCCTGATTGACTGCGAAGTAATAGACGCCAACGGGCACCGCTGCGATACCGCCACCAATATGATCTCCTTTGCCCTCACGGGGCCGGCGGAATGGCGGGGAGGCATGGTCAGCAGCCAGAACACGGCAGGCACCGCCCAGCTTAGCGGCGTCAACACTAATTACATCGGTTCGACGAGTCTGCCGGTGGAATGCGGCATCAACCGGGTTTCCTTTATAACTACCACCACGCCGGGAACCATCACGCTTCAGGCCACGTCAGCCGGCCTTGCCGGGGCCACGGCCACCCTGACGTCGAACGCCGCGGCGATGGTGACCGACACCGTGGGAGGATTGACAATAGCGATGCCTGGCGACGGCCTGGCATCCACGTTGAAACCCCTTCCGCCCTATGTATTGGCGAATCCGGCTCCCGCGTACATCATGCCCACCTCATCGACCGCCAGTGGGGGCACGCCGGCAAATACCTATAGCGACGATGAAACGTTGAACTGGACTGGTACCTCTATTACCTATGATTTCCCCACGCAAATGGTCAATTCGGTGCACCTGAAAGTGGTGGGTTTCTCCAATGGGAGTGCCTATCCGATAACCATTAAAGTAGGCACCACGACGGTGTACACCGGTTACTGCGGCGGTATGGACGATGCAACGGGCAATACGGAGACGCAGGATGAAGATCCGGGAGTAGCGGTCGGCATGAAAGGGTATTGGCACAACAACTTTCCTGCGACATCCGGGAATAGTGTCACGATCACGGCCACCGGCGCCAGCGTGGGCATCATCGAAGCGGAGATATACGGGCCGGGTGTCTATTCCAGTATTAGACCGCAATCCATACAGTCCAACTTCCATCCCGCGATACGGCAGCTCGCTGACCGAATCGTGCTTATCATGCCGGCGGGCGCCTATAAAATCAGCATGGTCGATCTTTCCGGACGGGAAGTATTCATGAAGGATAGCAGGGAGAGCGAGAGCGTCGCGACCATCTCCATCGCTACAACGAAGTTCGCGCGGGGTATGTATCTGCTCAATGTTGCCGGAGAAGGACAGCATATTCAGCAGAAGTTTATACTAGGTCGATAAGACTGCTTTGCCGTTATACAGGCATATACATTAAAAGGAGGAATGCAATGAAATTTTGTTTCACGGGTACTATCATAGCGTGCACTATCGCGATCGCGTCAGTTTTCCCGGCCAGTGCCGATACGTTGTGGATTTATGGCGGAGGACAGGACCTGTACTCCACCGTTCAAATCAGCGATACGCAGAATATCCAACCGCCTTTCACGGACGAGGTGCCGGACACCTCCTATAGTTTTGATACTACCATCGGGTATTATTTCACTTTCAACTATCGATTTCCTGATTATTCGGTGCCGGAATCTACCGCTCTTGCTGTGTATGCGAATGCGGGGGGCATTGATGATAGCGGTCTCTCATCTGGCAAGGGATGGGCCGCATTCAAGCTGACGTGGGAACACCGTGTTAACTTCGCCGGGTGGGATGTGCGGGGCTATAATACCCTGCTCATCAAGCATAAGAGCTCGCTGCCGTATCATAAGGCCGATATATTCTTCGGTCAGTGCGATAATCCCTACGATCCGGCCTTTGTCGACAGCATCGGCACCATTGCCGCGGACAGCACCTGGACGACCACCGCCATTCCGATCCCGCCGCCTAGAAATACTTTCGATAGTACCGAGTACCTATCGGATTCAGCCGAGCGGCAGTATCTTGAGGAGATACGGTTTATTATTCACAATGTGCCTTCGCATATCACCGATTCGACCAGTTCGCCGGGCAACTTCTGTCTGGATGAAGTAGGGGTGACGAATGTAGCATCTTCTATTAGACCGCAATTCATGCAGCCCACCATCCATCCCGCGATACGGCAGCTTGCGGACCGGATCGTGCTTACCGTGCCTGCGGGCGCCTATAAAATCAACATAGTCGATCTTTCCGGACGGGAGGTATTCATGAAGGATAGCAGGGTGAGCGGGAGGGTTGCGACCATCTCCATTGCTACAACGAAGTTCGCGCGGGGCATGTATCTGCTCAATGTTGCAGGACAGGGACAGCATGTTCAGCAGAAGTTTGTACTAGGCCAATAGAGCCAATTGCGCCCCGGAACTGCTTGTAAGTCAATTCCAAGAGCGGGCAGTTCCGAAGATGGCGAAAAAAGACTGATGCAGTGAAGTGACACCTATCCATAGGAGATATGGTTATGCGATGGAGTTTTTTGCCGGCAGTGGCGCTGGTGTGCGTCGGCGTTTTTGCCTCCGAAATCGTTACCAAGAGCAGTGCGCCTTTTTATTTCCCCATGCAGGTAAGCGCTGTCCGGTGGAATCCGGTTTCAGCGAAAGGCGGAGCCTTCAGTTCCCGGTCCTTTGGCGCGGCGAACAAAGGCATCGAGCTTTCATGGACATTACCGGGGGGGGCGCGGAGCGGGAGCATTTCATTATTCAACGTTGCTGGGTCCTGCATAAAAACCTTTCCCGTGACCACGCCGACGGGAAATGTTTTCTGGAATAATTCCGGCTCGGGCCGGGTTGCAAGAGGAATATACTTTGCAAATTTTACCTGCGCCGGCTTCAAAAAGAACCTGAAACTTATCATTTTCTAAACGGAGCTTTACTGCAATGGCAAAAAACGTTTTGTGCATTCTTCTGGCATCCGTCGCGTTTCTTTACGCTCAGACGGCTGCCATTCCCGGGGCGACGATCATCGATACGGTTACGGTGCCGATAAAAATAATGAGTTTGCAGAGCATTACCCCGGTAGACAGTGCCGATACACTCTATAATTATTCCGGCAAGGTAAATTATCATCTGCAAGTCGGCGCCAGAGATTCGTTGAATGTCAGCCTCAAGTTTGTCCCGGTTGGCGGCGGGGATGCGATTGTACCAGATCAAGTTACCGGCGATGCCGGTATCAGGAGTCCCGTCAATGGCATTAATGGAATAAACTCGATTTATTTCACCTGCCACATGGTTCACGCTCCCATCGTTCCCTATAACGCGGTGGTAACTATCGTCGCCGATACGAGCCGTATGGAAAAAATCACCGACAGCATTATCGGTTGCATGGACAGTTTGTCATCCCTGACCGATCTGCAGGAGATGGACATCCAGTTACATGGGAATGGCTCCCGTACCTCTCCGGATGACCCGACGCTTTCCATTCCCGGCTATTATATGACTAACGGTCCGCAGGGTATATGCGTGGGATCAACCGGACAGGCATCCGCGTTCCCGTCCGGCGCTGCCCAGACCTGCACCTTCGATACCGCACTTATCGACAGTCTCGGAGTTGCGCTCGGGGAGGAAGCCTATGCAAAAGGCAAATATATCCTCGAAGCGCCCATGATCAATATGGTGCGCGACCTGCGCGGCGGGCGCGACTGGGAAACCGAGGGCGAGGACCCGTATCTGACGGCCCAGCTCGCCACTGCGTATTGCAAAGGCGTACAGAGCGTCCATTGCGTCGCCATGCCGAAGCACTTCATCTGCAACGATGTCGATTTAAACCGTCAATACTACACCTCCCAGATAAGCGAAAGGACTCTGCGGGAGATCTATGCGATGCCGTTCGAGTATGTGGTTAAGAACGCCCAGGTGTGGTCGATCATGAGCGCCTATAACATGGTTAACGGATCGTATTGCTGCCAATATGCGCACGGCCTGAACGGCATCATCAAGAACGACTGGGGTTTCCGGGGGTACATCAGCTCGGACTGGAATTCGATGGAGGAAAGCGCAGTCACCACGACTTCAACAGCCAATGCGGGCCAGGATGTCGAGATGCCCAATGCCGTATATTTTGGAACACCGCTGGTGACGGCGGTAACGCTCGGTCAGGTTTCGCAGGCGCGGTTTGCCGACATGGCAAGACGGGTTATCCGGGCAAAGGTGTGGGCCGGGGTCATCGGCAAGCTGGGGGCCGCGGTAACGCAGTACCAGACCGATCTGGAAAGCGCTGCCCACCGGCAGCTCGCGCTGCAGATAGCGCAAAAATCGATAGTGTTGGTTAAAAACGCAAACTTCGGCCCGGATTCAACCCCGGTATTGCCCTTGGATACCAGTGAGACCGTGGCGGTTGTCGGACCCTACGGCGGTTACCGGCTCGATGCCGGGGCAAGTGGCGCTACCTGTCCTTACTTTGTGATCTCGCCGGACAGCGGGCTGAACGCCGCAGTACCCGCCGGAAAACTCCTTGATTCCTCGCAGTGGCAAAGCGCTGATGTGGTGATCGCCATGCTCGGGGTATCCGGCGAAGGGGAAGGAGGCGACCGGACCACGACAACGCTGGAACCACCCGAAGGCCAGACGGCGCTGGTAAATTCCATTCTCGCGGCTGGTAAGAAATGCGTCGTGGTGCTTACTGGAGGCAGCGCTGCGACGGCGGAGGCGTGGACGAATGCGCCGGCCATCGTCGTTGCCTGGTATCCGGGTGAAGAGCAGGGGCAGGCTCTTGCCCAGATTCTGTATGGCCAGGTAAACCCGTCCGGCAGATTATCGGCCACGTGGCCGGCTTCAGCAAGCCAACTCCCGGTCTCCCTTGAGGTCGATGATACCATCAGATACGAGAGAGCCGATACAGGCCGAGGGTATCGTTACGATGATCAAAATAACCTGACGCCGCTCTATCCTTTCGGATACGGTCTGAGTTATACTACCTTCCAGTATAGCAACCTCCAGTGCCCGGCCACCGCCTTTGCGGGTGAGGATATCGTCATGACCGCTACCATCCAGAATACGGGTTCGGTCGCCGGCGATGAGGTCGCCGAGCTATACATTCACGAGAACAACCCGCCTCTGCCCCGGCCGGTCAAGGAATTGCGCGGATTTGCGCGGGTGAGCTTGGCCCCGCAGCAGAGCCAGATCGTTTCCTTTACCCTGCATGGGCGGGAATTCGCCTATTTCGATACGACCGCGTCCGCTGTAACCTCATACGCTCCGTACGGCCAATTCCTCGTGCAACCCGATCAGTATACCATTTATGTCGGGCCATCGTCGGAAAACCTTCCGCTCCAGGCGACGTTGACACTCCAATCGCCATGGCAGACGAGTGTCGGCACGCCGGTGAAGTAATAGAGAAGTGGTTTCCCTGTCAGGCAGGGTATTCCCGCCCTGCCTGAAGCCGTCGGTGATGTCCATCTGCAATCAGAGAGGAGCGACATGCATTGTAAAATTCACCGAATTCTGATTTGTGCGCCGCTCATGGCCGCGGCTTTGGTCATTTATTGCAGTAGGTTAAATTCCGTAAATGTCGCTTCCCCGGCTGTAACGGAGCTGCAAGGGACTTATTCCGGTTCCCTGTCGGGATCGACTTCTATCGACGACACCACCTATATATTTACTTTTGCTAAAGACACGGTAACGCTCCAGAATACCCACGGACAGGATACGACCTTACAGTTCAGCGGTATTTTTGTCCTCGATACCGCTGTTTCGCCGAACCAGATAACTATTCGTATTGTGCATAGCGTAACTGCCCAACAGGTCGGGCTGACCGATTCCGCAATTTTTGCCTTTTCAGGGAATGTGCTTAAAATTTCGGCCAATGCTCCCGGAACCGCCCGACCATCGGCATTTGACGGAACATTTCCGTATTATAATCTTATTCGGTAAAACTGGTTTCAATCGTTGAAAACTCTTATTCATATACATTTATAGTAGATTGGAAGAGGAGCGATATGAGAGCACGTTGTTTTTTCGCAGGCGTCTTATTATTTCTTGTCGGTTGCTGTTTTGCCGATACGACGACGGTTTCATTCCACGGATTCCAGATACAACAATCCGGATGGGTTGCGTTCGATGAGGGAGAAATAGTCCAGGCCACCAACGATAATAATCATAATACGGTAGGGGCCTCGGGGGCGCCCATTGGAAAAATCTGGATGGATGACATGCTGTTTAAGTATAGGGATGATTTCCTCGTCACCGAACGGATGCGAGTAGCTCTTTCGATCCAGAGCCAAGTTAACTTCAACTATCCGTACAATCAATCGGCTGCCGCGCAATACACAAAACAACCGCAGATTACCTTTACTCCCGACCGCGCCGAAGCGATGTATACGATCGGTAATTATCAAAAGCCTACCTTGCAGTTCGGGTTCGGCTATTTCCCCTTCAAAACGAATCCGGATGCCAAAAATTTGGGTGATTATCTTTTCAGAACCGGAACCTACCCCGTTTATGTCGTCAATACCTTTGACTGGGCCTATGCCAGGCTCCTGGGGTTGCGGATAACCAGCAATCTGACCGGCAATCTATTCGATGCTCTCCCCGTTGGAATCCACCAGGATCTGCTCCTCACCAGTAATACCATGATGCCCCCGCTGGGCGACGGCACGTTAACGTATCTATTCAGCCTTTCGCTCGACAAGTTTCTGGAAATCGGAGGAGGCATCAGCTTTGTCTCTCTGTTTCCAATTGACACACAGCTTACCACACCGCAGAATCCGCAAACGGCATATCCCAAATCGAACGGCGATACCGGCTATTACACCTTTGCGGCGACAAAACCCATGGTCAGGCTCGCTTTTGATCCGAAGCAATTAATTCCGGACCGGGTGATTCCCCGGAATCTTTTCTGCGAAGATGATTTCAGGCTGTACGGCGAGGTTTGCGTGACCGGGTGGGAAGATTACCCCACCACAATTCAGTCTCCGCTGTATACCTATGCGAATAGAAACGATAGAACGCTCTTTATGGCCGGATTTGATTTCCCGACCTTAAAAGCCATTGATGTTTTGTCAATAGAGGTCGAACATTATCCCAACCGGTATCCTAATGACAACTTCTATGTGTTGGGACAGAGCAACGAAAACTCGCAGCCGTTGCCCTTGCCCCAAGTTGTTCCCAACGCCTCTAACCTCCCGGGGGGCAAGGTGTATCCCTGGTTCTGGTCGATCTATGCAAAGAAAACATTTCTTGACAGGTTTTCGATTATTGCACAGTTGGCCCGCGATCACATGCGGCCGTTTAATAATGATCCGCAATATTCTTATACGGGAGATGTCTTTGAACAAAAAGGCGACTGGTGGTGGAATGTGCGTTTGAGGGCCGATTATTAAATACGATTGATTCCTTTTTATCTGAAGATTAATATTTCAGGGTAAGACGTTTGCTTTGCGATGTCCTCAATGTCTTTGCCTGACCAGCGCTGCTGGTTTGCGCTCCATGCAATGCGTATATCTATCAGGAAAAATCGCGACGGGCAAAGTTAGGCGATAGTATTTTTTTGATCTTCTGAAAAAGTCAACCATGCATGAAAGGAATAGGCGTAATGTCCCTCAAGCAGGAAGCGCTCGAATACCATGAGCGGGGCCGCCACGGCAAGATAGAGGTCATTGCAACGAAGCCGTGTCGGACGCAGAAAGACTTGTCTCTCGCCTACACTCCCGGAGTGGCCGAGCCATGCCGGGAGATTGAAAAGGATCCTGAGGCTGCGTACCGCTATACGGCAAAGGGGAACCTCGTGGCTGTCATCACCGACGGTACTGCCATACTCGGGCTCGGAGACATCGGTCCCTTGGCTGGAAAACCGGTTATGGAAGGCAAAGCCATCCTGTTCAAGCGATTCGCAGACATCGATGTTTTTGACATCGAGATCGGGACCAGGGATCCCGCCGAAATTATCCGTATTGTCAAATTTCTGGAGCCAACCTTCGGCGGTATCAACCTCGAAGACATCAAGGCGCCGGAGTGCTTCATCATTGAAGAAGCATTGAAACAGAGCATGTCCATTCCGGTATTTCACGATGATCAACACGGGACGGCAATCATTTCCGGCGCAGCGCTCATCAATGCGGCGCAACTGCAGGGGAAGTCGCTGGCGCAGCTTAAAATTGTGTTCTCGGGCGCCGGCGCTGCGGCAATCTCCTGCGCTCGGCACTACATCCGGCTCGGTGCAAAACTTGAGAATATCCTCCTCGTCGACAGCGCCGGTGTCGTCTATCATGGCAGGCCAAAGGGCCTCAATAAATATAAAGAGCAGTTTACTCATGTCACGACGAAGCGCACTCTTGCCGAGGCGCTGGAGGGTGCGGACGTATTCGCCGGTCTTTCGGTCGGTGGTCTTGTAAAGCCTGAAATGGTAAAGAATATGGCGGCGCGGCCGATCATATTCGCCATGGCTAATCCAGATCCGGAGATTGGCTACCACGAAGCTTGCAATGCCCGCCATGATCTTATCATGGCGACGGGAAGGTCCGACTACCCTAATCAGGTGAACAATGTACTCGGTTTCCCGTTCATCTTCCGCGGCGCTCTTGATGTGCGAGCACATACGATCAACGAGGAGATGAAAGTTGCAGCGACGCATGCCTTGGCCGGGCTCGCGCGGAAGCCCGACATACCGCAAGCGGTGCTTGATGGTTATGGATTGTCGAAACTCGAATTCGGACCGGAGTACATTATTCCGAAGCCGCTCGATCCGCGCGTCCTGGTCGAAGAAAGCGCTGCAGTCGCCGAGGCGGCGATAAGGAGCGGAGTCGCGCAAATCAAGAATTTCGATATGGATGCATATAGGCAAAAACTGGAGAAAATGGCGGAGGATGTTGCGAAGCGGTAGATGGGAAACGGATAACCAATAGAAATGCGAATGCATTTTTGGACTGCATTCGTAAAAATATAACGCGCTACGTCTTAAAAAATTGGCATAAAATATCCTGGAAGACAAGCATGAAAACAATTGCATATGACAGTATAAAGGAATCAGTTAAAAATATCTGTATCGAAGCCTCATCCCGGCTTCCGGCAGACGTGGTAGCCGCCTTGCGCAAGGCCCTCGCCGAAGAGGCATCTCCGACGGGTCGAGAGATTTTACTGCAGTGTCTTGAAAACGCCGATATCGCCTCCTCCTGCAACGATCCCATTTGTCAGGATACCGGCATAGCGATCTTTTTTGTGGAGGTTGGCGCCGATGTTATAGTCTCCGGCGGAATCCTCAACGATGCGATTCAGGAGGGTACACGCCAGGGGTATCGCGACGGTTTTTTGAGAAAATCCATGGTTGTCGACCCGCTTTTCGATCGCATAAATACCGGCGATAATACACCGGCAATAACACATCTCACTACCATTCCGGGGGAGTTGCTCCGAATAACGCTGCTGCCCAAAGGGGGCGGCTGTGAAAATATGAGCGCCCTCGCAATGCTTAGGCCGTCCGATGGGGCGGATGGCGTCGCTGTGTTTGCAGCCGATACGGTGATTCGCAGCGGCGGCAAACCCTGTCCGCCGATTATTGTCGGCATAGGCATCGGCGGATCATCTGATCACGCCATGATTCTTGCTAAAAAGGCGCTCCTGCGTCCGGTCGGGGAGTCCCATGACGACGTGCGCTACGCCGGGCTTGAGAAGAGGATTCTGGAAATGATCAATGCCTCGGGTGTTGGACCGCAGGGTCTGGGTGGTTGCGTCACTGCGCTTGCGGTGCACATCGAGGAGTGCGCCTGCCATATGGCTACGCTCCCCGTGGCGGTAAATCTCAGTTGTCATGCGGCAAGAAGGGCGACTATTATTTTGTAACCTAATTTCTCCATAATAAATCGGAATTTTAAGAAAATTCGTTTGAGTTCGACAGGCGCATCATGAGCTAAATTTCCTTCCGGATTTAATCTCTTTGGGTCAAATTCCTCGAAGCTTTGCTTCGACTTTGTATTTTTAGGACATGAGCGAATATATTCATAAAAGCCATAATGTATCAGTACTTTTGTATCATTTTGTGTGTCCTGCGAAATATCGGAAAATGATTTTCAGTCAAGATATTGATATGGCTATAAAGGATATTTGCATAGAAATAGGGAAGCGATATGACATGAATTTTATAGAGATCGGGACGGATCAAGATCATGTTCATTTTCTTATCCAATCGGTACCTGCTTTAAGTCCCTTTAAAATAATAGAGATAGTGAAAAGCATTACGGCTAAAGAAATATTCAAAAAGTTTCCCGAAGTTAAAACAACGCTTTGGGGAGGAGAATTCTGGAGCAAAGGCTATTTTTCCAATACGGTTGGTGCAGCGGGATGTGAAAGCGCAGTAGCACGATATGTTCGAGAGCAAGGTCGAGAAAAAGAGTATAAAAATTTGCATAAAGAGGCGATTCAGATGTCTTTGTTTTGATTTAGATACCCCGAAGCTCTACTTCGGGGTTGTTCATTTTTTAATGTTAATGTCAATATTCACGTTGCAGATATTTTGGCTCTACCACAATAAGAAACCCATGAACCACCTCTATTACGGCGATAATCTCGACATCATGCGGCGGTATATCGACAAAGAATCGGTCGATCTGGTTTATCTCGACCCGCCGTTCAACAGCAGCCTGAACTAAAACGTCATATTCGAGCAGAAAAGCGACGATGCCGCCGGGGCGCAGATCACTTTTGTGATAAAAGAACAAAAATCTCTACAATTTCATTGGTTTTCCATGAGACGCCGGTGAAGAATTTTTAGATGTATTTTCAATAACGACGGTGCTGATGCTGCAAATTATCATTTTGTCTCGATCTACCCGGTGAAAAGAGAATCAATGTCCAGGTCCTATAGCGAATTAGTTCAAGAGAGAATCCCCATCGTTTTCGACGGCGCGTTCGGCACCGAAGTGCAGAAGCAGGACCTTCCGGTAGAAGCGTTCGCCGGGCATGACGGGTGCAACGAGATACTCAACCTGACGCGACCCGACGTTATCCGGAAAATTCATGGGTCCTATTTTGTTGCCGGAGCGGATATTATTACCACCAATACCTTCGGCGGAAACCGACGGAAGCTTGCGGAAAATGGGCTGGAAGAGAAATTATATGAAGTCAATAAAGCCGGTGCGCAGCTTGCCCGGCAGGAGGCGGCAATTGCGAGTGCACCGGGACGATTGCGCCTGGTTGCCGGTTCCATGGGGCCGACCGGCTATTTGCCGTCCTCCAAGGATCCTTCGCTTAATGCCATCACCTTCGATGCTCTGGCCGATATGTACGAAGAGCAGGCTTCCGCGCTGCTTGACGGCGGCGTCGACCTGCTCCTCCTCGAAACGTCGCAGGATCTGCTTGAGATTCGGGCGGCAATGTACGGAATCAGGCGGCTGCTTGCAAAGCTGCGGGTAACGGTCCCCCTGCATGTGCAATGCACCATGGATGTGACCGGACGAATGCTCCTTGGAAGCGACATCGGCGCGTTTCTTGGCGCAGTCTCTTTTGGAGCGGATGCGGTGGGATTGAACTGTGGAACCGGGCCTGCGGAAATGGCGCCGCACATCGAACGGCTTCTCGAATCGACCAATCTGCCCGTTGTCATGATGCCGAATGCGGGCATGCCGGTCAATATCGACGGAGAGGCCGTCTACTCCTTGACTCCGGAAGAATTCGCGGCACGCATCGCGCCCCTGGTTGTTGAAGGCGGATTGCCCATGGTCGGCGGCTGTTGCGGCACCACGCCGGCCCATATTCGCGAATTAAAACGTCAACTTGCCGGGAAGCGGGTGGCGGCGCGCACGGTGAGAAAGAACACTTGTTTCTGCGCCACCGGGATTTCGGGAGTCGATCTCGAACGCGTGGCTCGTCCGATCATCATCGGCGAGCGCTGCAATGCGCAGGGGTCAAAGAAAACCAAGGAGCTCGTTCTTGCCCGGAACTGGGATGAATTGAACCGGCTTGCTCTGGAACAGGTTGCACAAGGCGCCGCTATCCTCGATCTTTGCGTCGCGATAAACGAGCGCGACGACGAAGCGGATACCATGCGGGCGCTTGTCGCCTACCTTTCCGACCGCGTGACGGCGCCTTTTGCAATCGATTCCACGGATCCGGCGGTTCTGGAAATTGCTTGCAGGACGAGTCCCGGCAGCGTCCTGCTTAACTCCATTAATCTGGAAAAAAAGGGCGCGCGGGCTCGGCGTGTGCTCCGGGAGGCGGTGAATTTCGGTTGTTCGGTGATTGCGCTTACCATTGACGACAGTGGAATGGCGAAAACAATTGATCGCAAAATCGAATGTGCGGCGATGCTGCGCGACATGGCCGGGGAGGCGGGCCTGCCCGAACACTACCTCTATATCGATCCGCTTGTCCTGACGCTTGCGACCGGCAACCCGCAGGACGCCGATGCAGCGGCCATAAGCCTTGAAGCGCTACGGAGAATCAAGGCTCAGCTCTCCGGGGTGCGTACGGTGATGGGGGTGAGCAATGTCTCCTACGGTCTGTCGCCGGCGGCGCGGCGCATCCTGAACAATCTCATGCTCCACCATGCGGTGGCGGCAGGGCTCGATGCGGCGATATTCAATCCGCTTCATCTCGACGATATCGCGACCTACGCCCCGGAGGCGCGACAGCTTGGCGAGTCGCTGCTTTTTAACCGTTCCGCCGATACCCTGCAAAAGTTTGTGCATTATTTCGAGGCTGCCGCCCCCTCTGGAAAAGTAAGGACTCGAAACGAGCCTGCCGAATCCCTGTCTCGGACTCCCGCTGAAACACTGCGACAGGCAATCCTTTTACGTGATCGTCGCGATGTGAAGCGGTCCATTGACAACCTGCTGCAGGAGCGTCCGGCGGCGGCGATTCTCAATACCATCCTGCTTCCGGCAATGGACGAAGTGGGGAGGCGGATGGCGGCGGGAACCATGATCCTGCCCTTCGTGCTCCAGGCCGCTGAGGTCATGCGCGAAGCGCTTGCCGTTCTTGAACCGCACCTGAAAAAAGGCGGCGCGCAGAGCAAGGGGAAAATTATTCTTGCGACGGTATTCGGCGACGTTCACGATATCGGAAAAAACCTTGTCGGCTCCATCATGCGGAACCAGGGATTTGAGGTGATCGATCTCGGCAAGCAGGTCCGGCTCGATGCGATCATCGAGGCGGTTGCGGAACATCGGCCCGATGCCGTAGGGCTTTCGGCCCTTCTCGTGACGACCTCTCGCGAGATGGGCGTCTGCGTGCGTGAATTCGCGCGACGGGGGATTACCGTTCCCGTGCTCATTGGTGGCGCTGCCGTGAGCGGCGCCTTTGCCGCTCGTATCGCAAAGCTCGAAGATGGGACTTCGTATAAAGGGAATGTCTACTATTGCCGCGATGCGTTTGAAGCGGCGAAAGTCGTTGAGCGGACAAAACAGGGAACATCGTTACCGGTAAATCCTGAGGCGAAAAACGCGCTTTCGAACACTGTCGCGGGGACTCGCGATGCGCCGCCGATGCTTGACCATGGCGAGTATAGGGAACCGCCCTTTTACGGGACCGGCGCGGTGCTCCGCTGGGAGAGCGGCTCTCTGCTTGATAAAATCACCCCTTCCCGTCTGTTCAAAGCGTGGTGGGGTGGCGGGCGGCTGACCAAAAAAGCTTATGCCGAGGCTGAGGCGCAGGATTTTATTCCAGCTCTCGAAAAACTGCGGGCAATAATAACCGACTCATTCCTCCTCGACCCGGCCGCCCTCTACGGTTTCTTCCCGACTATCACGGATGGAGAACAGGTGATTCTGCTTGATCCCTCGGATTTCCATACGGAACTGGCATCCTTTGTCTTCCCGCGCATGCCAAAGGCCGGTAATCGGTCCATTGCCGATTATCTGCGCCCCGAAGGAGATTTCCTTGCGTTGCAGATTGTGACGATCGGCCCGGGGTTGAGCATTCGGGCGGGAGAATTTTTCGGCGCGGAAAATTCCTACTCCATGGGTTATTATCTTAACGGGATCGGCGGTTACCTGACCGAAGAGCTTGCGGAACTGGTAACCGGTGAAATCGTTCGCGGACTCCGGCTTCCGCCCGCGACCGGTAGGCGGTATAGCTTTGGGTATCCGGGCATGCCGCTGCTTGAGGAGCAAAAGAAACTGTTCGAGATTATGGCGATTGAGGAAAGGCTTGGCATTACCCTCACCGAACGGTTTCAGATGATGCCGGAACATTCGACGCTCGGTATGTATATACGGCATCCGGGAGCGGAATACTTGGCATAAGACCACGGATAAAGGCAGAGGGATGAAAGCATGGTTTCTTTCCGTCGTTTTTATAAAAACATGCCAGAAAACCCCGTTCTGTGAACGGGGATGAATGGCATCAAATTGTTTTCATGGTTTGCATTTTATTCCAGAAGCCCCGCCCTGTGGGCTGGGTAATTCACTCATTCTTCAACCTTTCTCAATCTTCTCTTGACTTTCTTCCTTCATACATTGGATATTTATAGTGATTTCATGACTTTATCGGAGGAGGGATGAGCGTGAATACGACAAAACATGACCTCATTGCGCAGGTTGCCAAGCGTATCGGGTTGACGCAATCCGACACGAAAGTTGTTGTCGAGGAGCTTCTGGAAACGATTTCCCGGCTTCTGGAGGAGCAAAACAGCATTGAGATACGGGGGTTTGGGACTTTTTATACTAAAATGCGTAAACCTCGACCCGCGCGCAATCCCAAGACCGGGGAGGTCGTTCCGCTCAATCGCAGGCTCGTGCCGCTCTTCAAGTATTCCGGCGATATGAAAAAGAAAATTGTCAATGCGCTCCTGGAAAAGAATCCGGTCTGATTGGAAGAGGGGTGCTGTCTCGCGGACGTCGATGCCGGGAAGAGAGATGTTTTCGCCGTTTGAAAAATATTTTTATGTTAGTTCTTGAAATTACGCGAAAGCAAGTAGTATAATAGTCGTAAGGAGGATGAATAATGCTCAAAATCATTCGTGTCGTCGCCATTATGGTTGCGGTCGTTCTTCTCGCATGGGTAATCAAGGAGATGTTAGGCCCCAGTGCCGAGAAAAAATCCGAAGACTTGGTGCAGAAAATCAGGTTGAATGGAGTGTGAGGTGAAGTCGGGCTTCAACTCCTCTTTTTGCCCGCTTGTGTTATCCCCTTGAATTCCCCGGCTGGATCGCGCTGAGCCACTTCTGTATCCGGGTTGTGGAAGAGCTGGAAGCTGTATCGCTTCTCAGTGAAAGGGGCGGTGTTGTATATTATTAAATGTCTATTTTTCCGGGTTTCTCCGGAATAGCATTTTGCGGAAGTGGTGGAATTGGTAGACTCGCTAGGCTCAGGACCTAGTGGGCGCAAGCCTGTGGGGGTTCGAGTCCCCCCTTCCGCACATATCTTTCTTTCCCGGCTGACGCCCTCTAAGCGTGCAATAATGCAGAATCAACGTTTTCCTATCGAAGTGCTCCCGTTGCCGGTAGTTGAAAAAATTGCCGCAGGCGAAGTCATTGAGCGTCCCGCCTCGGTTCTTAAAGAACTTGTGGAAAATTCAATCGATGCCGGCGCTACGAAAATCGAAGCTTTTATCGAAGGTGCCGGTTTTTCAAGAATTAAAATTGCCGATAACGGGTGCGGCATGACCGAAACGGATCTTGCGCACTGCCTTCTCCGCCATGCCACGAGCAAAATCAGGACGAGCGATGACCTTTTCGCCATCACGACCATGGGGTTCCGTGGAGAAGCGCTCGCGAGTGTCGCGGCGATCAGTAGATTGACAGTAGCGACATCAACGGACCAGAACGGTCTCGGGCATGAAATCATGTGCAACGGCGGCGTGCAGGGAAAGGTGGAACCGGTAGCGCATAGCCAGGGTACGACCACCGACGTGCGTGATCTTTTCTATAACGTCCCTGCCCGAAAAAAATTCATGAAGAGTCCGCGTAGCGAGCAGATGGCGGCTACGCGGATTGTGGAGCAGCTCGCCGCCGCCTTTCCGGCAATTCATTTTTCTCTCATGGCCGATTCCAACCGCCTTCTCGATTTTCCACCCGTTGAAACAGTGCCCGACCGGATCGGTCAGATCGCCGGAACATCGTTCGTCAAAGAGCTCATAGAATGCCGGAGCGTGCGTCAGGGTCTCGAAATGGTCGCTTACATTTCGTCTCCCGAAATTGTTCACTCCCGGCCGCGTTTTCAAAACCTTTATGTAAACCTTCGGTGTATCGACTGCGATGCGGTCACCCATGCAATTCGGGAGGCGGCTGGGCGATTCCTGAGCGCCCAGTATCGGCCGTCATTTTTCTGTTTTCTTACCATCGATCCGTCGCATATAGATGTCAATGTACATCCTACGAAGCAGCTGGTGAAATTTGACGATGAGCGCGCCCTGTTCAGCTTCATCTACGCCGCAGTGCAGAAAAGCATCGGGAGCAGCCTTGCAGCCCCGAGGGATATGATGATTCGAAGGCGCGAAGTTCCGACTGCGATTATCGATCCCGTTACGCCGTTTTCGGATGCGGATCGGGCGGCGTCCTCCGGGGAAGGAGTTCCCGCCGAAGCGATGCAGGAATCGCTTGACTTACCCGGTTCAACCCGTTTTTCGTTTTTCGCTTCAGATAGCGAGCAATTTGCAGGAAAGAGTGTTGTCAGGAATGGGGATGGTGCGGATAGTGAGAGGGCGACGCCGGCGTTGCCGGATGCACAATTTCCTGATGCGACCGAAACCGTTATCCCGTTTCCCGTGGCTGGAACTGCCGGCGAGAGCTCCCCCGGCGCCGGCGGGGGGAGCGCTGAATCGTCCCAAAGCTTTGCGGAGCGGGAAACCGAGTGGGACCTTATTTCCTGCTACCAAATTCATGAAACGTATATCCTTGCCCCGATCAAGAACGGCATCCTGCTTATTGATCAGCATGCGGCGCATGAGCGGATTCTTTATGAGCAGGCGATTGAAGATGTCAGCCGAGGCCGCTCGGCCTCGCAGCAGCTTCTGTTCCCGGTTATCATCGAATTCGCAACGGAGGAAAAAACGGTCGTGCTCTCGGGTCTGCGCTATTTTTCCTCCTTCGGGTTTGAGATAAGCGATTTCGGCGGCGCTGCGGTCGCGGTTTCCGCCATTCCTTTTTTTATGCGGACTGCGGATGCCGAAGATGCCGTTCGCTCCATGGTTCGTTATCTTCTTGATGAGCAGGACCGCGATATCCTTCAGGAAACGACGAAACGTTTTGCCTCGGCCTTCGCATGCGGCGCCGCAATAAAGGCGGGTCAAAAGTTGTCGCAGGAGGAGATGAATGCACTTGTCAATAGCCTCTTTGCGGCAAAAAACCCTTACACCTGCCCGCATGGCAGGCCTACGCTGGTACGCATCTCCCTGGATGAACTCGGCAGGCGTTTCCTGCGCATGTAACCCTGTTTTAAATACATGAACAAGTATTGCTTAACCTTTGGGGACCATACGAAGAGAGCCACGGCTCGGGTTTATAACCAACTGATAGGATATTCATGATGCACAATGAATCCCGGCCCCCCAAAGTGGCTTTTCAATCGATCGGGTGCCGTACCAATCAGGCGGAGATCGAAGAGCTTCGCGCGGGACTCGTAAACTGCGGATTCCAGGCGGTGGATAGCTTCAATGGCGCCGATATCATTATCCTCAATACCTGTTCGGTCACCGGTCATACCGAATCGAAAATCATGCGGCTTCTTGGCGCTTTATCGCGCGAAGCGCCTCTGGCGAGAGTGCTTGTCACCGGGTGCATGGCCGAGCGAAAGAAGGCCGAGTTTCTGAAAGTCCCCAATGTTAGCTGGGTGGTCGGTAGCGGCTGCAAAGGGAGGATTCCGGAGATTTTGCGCAGCCGCCCGCGCGGACTTTTTTTCAGGGAGCTTGAGGCGACGCCGCTTCACGTCCCGCCTGCGCTTCAGCCGCCGGCAATCGGCGGGCGTACTCGGTTTCACCTTAAAATTCAGGAAGGGTGCAATCGCCGCTGCGCCTACTGCATCGTACCTTTTCTTCGCGGGCCGTCGCGATCCGCTGCTGCGGATGACATCGAACGCTCGCTGCGTGCTGCACTTGACGCCGGGTACAAGGAGATCGTTCTCACCGGCACCCATATCGGCCAATACCGGGATCCCTCCGGGGTGCGATTGTTCCCGCTTGTAGAACGGCTTCTCCGTATCGGGGGCGACTTCAGGCTCCGATTGAGTTCAATTGATGGAGAGGAAGTTTCTGATCGGCTTTGTGCGATGGTCGGGGAAGGGGGTAAACTGTGTGATCACCTCCATGTCAGCCTTCAGAGTCTTTCGGTCGGAGTACTGCGCCGCATGAATCGTCCCGGCGCAGAGCTCGATGGGATGGTTGAGCGGCTGGCCGCCTTTCGCGCCCGGTATCCTGCCGCCGGTCTGGGCGCCGATTTCATCGTTGGATTCCCCGGAGAAACCGAGGCGCAGTTCGAAGAAACCCTTGCGAATGCCGGGAAAATAGAGTTCTCCTATGCGCATATTTTCCGTTACTCTCCCCGGCCGGGAACCGCGGCGTCCGCTATGGCCGACATGGCGATCCCGGAGGCGGTAAAGCGGGAGCGCAGCGACCGATTGCGCGTGGTAATAGCGCGGAGTGCGGATGCGTTCGTTAGGCGACAGATCGGGAAGACGCGGCGTATCATTGTGGAGGGGAGCTCGACAAAGGGGATTACCGCAAATTATCTGACGGTGGACCTCGGCCCCATTTCACCGCTTCCAAATTCGTGGCTTGATGTTGTAATAGAAAAATCCGCCGGGAAAAGCAGGCAGTGCACAGCAGTTTTATCCGACTCAGGACACTGAGTCCTCTATTGTTGGCCGGAACTGTTGAAAGATCATTGTCGAGGATGGGAAGAGAACGCTCCAGGCTGTGGAGCATTTTTATAATGTCGTCGAACACCCGATACCGGTGCAATGAATAATAACTGGTTATGTCAATGGAGCAAACCGCCCGCATACTAAGGATACATTGTATTTTCAGCGCATGATTTTTTTCGGTCGTTTAAAAAAGGGCCTCAGTAAGACCCGTTCGCAGATCGCCTCCATTGTCGGCCTGAAAACCGAATTCGATGACCGGTTCTATGAATCCTTGGAAGAAGCCCTCATTGCCGCCGATATAGGTCTTGATTTTTCGCGGTCCGTTATAGAGCGGCTTCGCCGGGAGATCAAAGGCAAGGGACTGAGAACTTCTGCGGAGGCCTATGCCACGCTCAAGGAACTCCTTTCCGCGGATTTGATGTTGGAGACTGCGTCCGTCGATGTCGGCGCAAAACCGCGGGTGGTGCTCGTGACGGGCGTCAATGGCGTGGGGAAGACCACGACTATTGGCAAGATCGCCGCTTCATACGCCGCCGAAGGCAAGCACGTGATGCTCGGCGCTGGCGATACCTTCCGGGCCGGCGCCATCGAACAACTGCGAATCTGGGCTCAACGCACCGGTTCTGATTTTGTTTGTCAACATGTGGGTTCGGACGCGGCATCGGTCGCCTATGATGCACTCGAAGCGGCGACCAAACGGAATATCGATGTGCTCCTGCTCGATACCGCCGGACGACTGCACAACAAAGTCAACCTCATGAACGAACTCGAGAAGATTATTCGCGTGATCCGGCGGCATACGCCCCGTGCGCCGCATGAAATTCTCCTCGTCATCGACGCCACCACCGGC
>Ga0181530_10000657_pt1 | contig 44638 bp, 46 predicted proteins | sample PEATcosm2014_Bin_42_FD_119769 | JGI IMG/M metagenome (GOLD analysis project Ga0181530, IMG submission 119769) | Peatland microbial communities from MTU Mesocosm Facility, Houghton, MI, USA - PEATcosm2014_Bin10_60_metaG | ecosystem: Environmental > Terrestrial > Soil > Wetlands > Peat | place...
ATGCCATCACCATTCCCCTGATCGCGCTGGGTGGTCGCGGGGTCGTCTCGGTGGTCTCGAACGAAATTCCGGCTGAGATGACGCTGTTGGCGCAGTCGTGCCTGGAAGGCGATTTTGTCACGGCGCGCAGGCTGCAGGCGAAGTACCTGCCGCTGATGAACGTGAACTTCATAGAATCGAACCCGATCCCGGTGAAGGCGGCGATGGCCTTTATGGGGCTGCTGGAGCCAGTCTACCGCTTGCCGATGTGCCCGCCTGGCACGCAAAACCGGCTTGTGATCGAAGGAGTAGTGGAGTTAGCTGGGCTGATGAAGAAGGTGCCGGTTGCAGGCTGAAATCGAAAGGCTGTTCGACGAGAAGCCGGCGTTTTACGAAGATGCCCACTTCCAGCTTTTCGCCGAATTCAAAGCGGCGCTGAACCAAGGGTTGATCCGCGCGGCCGAGCCGGACGCTTCCGCGCCCACGGGGTGGCGTGTCAACGCCTGGGTCAAGAAGGGCATTCTGCTGGGGTTCCGCATGGGCGGCGTGATCGACATGTCGGTGGACGAGCACCGGCTGCCGTTCTTCGACAAGGCCACTTACCCGTTAAAACACTTTACTGTGCAAAGTAAGGTGCGGATTGTGCCGGGCGGTTCGAGCATCCGCGACGGCTGCTTCGTCGGCCAGGGCGTCACTTGCATGCCGCCGATGTACATCAACGCCGGGGCGTACGTGGACGATGGCACGATGGTGGATTCGCACGCGCTGGTGGGAAGCTGCGCGCAGGTGGGCAAGAACTGCCACATTTCGGCGGCCAGCCAGATCGGCGGCGTGCTGGAGCCGGTAGGCGCGCTGCCGGTGATCGTCGAAGACGAAGTCCTGGTGGGCGGCAATTGCGGCATTTACGAAGGCACGGTGGTGAAGCGGCGGGCGGTGCTGGGCACGGGCACGATTCTGAACCGCTCCACGCCGGTCTACGACCTGGTGCGGCTGGCGGTGTACCGCGCCACGGGCGACGACCCGCTGGTGATCCCCGAAGAGGCGGTGGTGATCGCGGGGACGCGCGCGATTTCGAGCGGCCCGGGGAAAGACTGGGGGATCTCGGTCTATACGCCGGTGATCGTGAAGTACCGGGATGCGCGGACGGATACGAGGATTCAGTTGGAAGATTTGCTGCGGTAAGGGCTAACCATTTGAGCACTTCCCGGGGTGCTATTGCATGTGATATCGTAAATCCGGAGGCTTTTTGCGGCTTGTTTTCGATACGGACGTGCTGGTGGCGGCACTGCGCAGTGATCGGGGCGCGTCGAGGCAACTGCTGATCAGCGTTTTGCATGGTTCAATTGAAGTGCTCGTATCAGTGCCCTTGATGGTGGAGTATGAAGCCGTCATGACCAGGCCAGAGCACATGGACGCGAGCGGGCTAACTTCGAAGGAAATCAATGAAGTCCTAGATGCTCTCGCGACGGTGCTGATTCCCGTTCCGATCAGCTTCTTGTGGCGCCCCCAGTTGAAGGACCCCGCCGACGAGATGGTGCTGGAAACAGCGGTCAACGGCGGTGCCGACTGGTTGGTCACGTTCAATGTGCGCCATCTGGCCGAGGCTGCCCGGCAATTCGGTATTCGCGTTCTAAGGCCGCGCGATGCGTGGAAGGAGGTTCGACGACGAAATGAGAAAGAGTAACGTAAGTTTGCGTCTGCAAACTTCTCTACTGGACGAAGCCCGCCGGGTTGCCGAAACCGAAGGTGTCGCGCTGAATCAGTTCATCAACGTGGCCGTGGCCGAGAAGTTGTCGGCCCTCAGGACCGAAGATTATTTCCGTGAACGCGCTGAACGAGGCGATATGGGAAGGGCAAAGCGGGTCCTCAAGAAGGCTGGTCGGGGAAACGCTCCAGTGAAGGGTGACGAAACAGACTAAGCAAGTGCCACCTATAGGGGACGTGTGCGTCTTCGGCGCCGGGCAGGAAAACGGCGGAATTACACATGAAGAACATTCAGATTATCGACGGCGCCGTGAATTGTGTTTATGACATCTTCGCCGCCACTGAGAAGGAATTCAATCTGATATTTACGTCCGGGACCGACGTGGCGTTCATCGACGAAGTTGTCGAGCGGCATGACCCCACGAGACTCAATCTAGCGTTCAGTCGTATCTGGACGCGCCGAGTCCGCAAATCAGACGTTCACGGAATAGATGGGGTTCTCTTTTACGAACTTGAGATCAAGAAGAAGTATTACCCTACGCGCCGGGATGAAGGGGCCGTGAATCCCAACGGAACCCCGCTGCTGCGGTCGCTGTGACGAGTTGCCGGGCTTTGCCCGGTAGGACAGGCAAGGATGCCGGTCCTACCGGCCTGGGACGCCGACCCAGTTGCGGGTCAGCATGTCGCTCATTGTCAGGGCTAGCAGGATCAGGAGCCATAACAGGCCGCCTAAGACTACCAGGCGCGTAAGGCGCGTGGAGTAACGCACGTGCATGAAGAAGAGAGCGACTAACAGCGCCTTACAGACGGCGATTAAGAGGGCTACGACGACGCTGAAAGGGCCGAGATCGACAAATGCCACCGCGGTGGTTCCTATTGTCGCGGCGATCAGCGCGGCGAAGACCAGGGCGTAGGTTTTGACGCTATCGATGTGCTCGCTCATGAGTTGCTATCCCTTTAAGTGACGGTCGATCAGATACAGCAGCGGGAACAGGAAGATCCAGATGATATCGACGAAGTGCCAGTACAGGCCGCCGATGTCAACCGGGGTCATGTACTGGGCCGAGTATTTGCCCTTTTGAGTCTGGCGGATCAGGAAAAGCAGCACTCCCACGCCGATCACCATGTGAAGGGCGTGCAGGCCGGTCATGGCGAAGTAGAGCGAGAAGAAAAGCTGCGCGTGGGCCTGCTCGTCGGGTTGCATGCCTTCGAAATGGAAGGATGAACCGGGGATGTGGTGCTCCTGGAACTTCTCGTTCCACTCGTAGGCCTTGACCCCCAGGAAGACGCCTCCCAGGAGCAGCGTAAGAATCAGGAACAGGATGATGACTTTGCGTTGGCCCAACTGCGCTGCCCGCACTGCCAGCACCATGGTGAAGCTGCTGCAGAGCAACACGACCGTGTTGGCCGCGCCGATGTAGACATTCAGGCTGCTGGAAGCCAGAGCGAAGATTCCGGGGTAGGCGTTGCGGTAAACCGTGTAGACCAGAAACATGCCGCCGAAGAACATGACTTCGGTGATGAGGAAGAGCCACATACCGAGCGTGGAGGCATCCTTCTGCTGGGCCTCGGTATCGAACTGTACGCGCAGCGCGGGCGATTCGGCGTGGGCGTGAGCGTCGTTAGCCTGCATTTCTCACCAGCTCTCTGCTGCGCGGCGGCATTGGAATTGGGCACGCGGAAGGCCGGACCAGGGGGTCCGGCGCGGGCGAGGGCGCCCGCCCTCCAGGTGCGGAGCGGCGGGAGCGGTTGGCCACGAAAGTCTGGTTAGCCAACTTCAACCTCCTGGCCGACCACGGTGGAGTAATCGTAGGCTTCGTGGGTCACGATGGGGGTTACGTCGAAATTATGCACTGGCGGCGGCGAGGCGGTCCGCCACTCCAGGCCGGTTGCGCCCCACGGATTGGCGCCGGCCACTTTGCCATAGCGCAACGACCAGATGAAATAGATCATGGGCATCAGGTAGCCGACGGCCAGGACCGATGCGCCGGCGGTGGAGAGCACGTGCAGCACCTGAAACTCGTCGGGGTAGACGTGATAGCGCCGCGGCATCCCCAGGTATCCCAGGATGAATTGCGGGAAGAAGGTCAGGTTGAAACCCAGGAAGATGATCAGCGCCGAGAGCTTGGCCCAACCCTCCGGATACATGCGCCCGGTGATTTTAGGCCACCAGTAATGCAGGCCGCCGAGGTAGGCCATGATGGTGCCGCCCACCATGATGTAGTGGAAATGCGCCACCACGAAGTAGGTGTCGGTGACGTGCACGTCGAAGCCCAGGGCCGCTACAAAGAGGCCAGTGAGTCCACCGATGGTGAACAGTCCGATGAAGCCGAAGGCGTAGAGCATGGGGGTGGCGAAGGAGATGGAGCCCTTGTAGAGGGTGGCCGTCCAGTTGAATACCTTGATGGCCGAAGGGATGGCCACGAAGTAGCTGAGGAACGAAAAGACCAGCGCGGAGTATACCGATTCGGTGGCCACGAACAAGTGATGGCCCCAGACCAGAAAGCCAAGCACGGCGATGGCCATGCTGGCGTAGGCCACAAACTGATAGCCGAAGACCGGCTTGCGGGAGAAGACCGAGACCAGTTCGCTGACGATCCCCATGGCCGGCAGGACCATGATGTAGACGGCGGGGTGCGAGTAGAACCAGAACATGTGCTGGAACAGGACCGGGTCGCCGCCGAGGGTGGGGTCGAAGATCCCGATGTGGAAGACGCGCTCGCAGAACAGGAGAATGATGGTGACGGCGATAACCGGCGTTCCCAGCACCTGGATGAGGGCGGTGGCGTAGTGGGACCAGACGAACAGCGGCATGCGCATCCACGTCATGCCGGGAGCGCGCATGCGGTGCACCGTGACGATGAAGTTCAGGCCGGTGAGAATGGACGAGAATCCCGAAATGAAAATTCCCAGGGCGGTGGCGATCACCCACGAATTCGAATAAGTGGTGCTGTAGGGGGTGTAGAAAGTCCAGCCCGTGTCCACGCCGCCGGCCAGCATGGCGAAGAGCGAGAAGAGGCCGCCGATCACCAGCAGGTACCAGCTCAGCAGGTTGATGCGGGGAAAGGCCAGGTCGCGCGCGCCGATCATCATGGGTAGGAAAAAATTCCCCAGGGTGGCCGGAATCGCCGGGATCAGGAAGAAGAAGATCATGGCGACGCCGTGCATGGTGAAGAGCTTGTTGTAAGTCTCCGAGGAGACGAAGTTGCCTTGCGGCGTCAGCAGCTCGATGCGGATCAAGGTGGCGAATGCGCCGCCGAGAAAGAAAAACAGAGTGACGGTGAACAGGTATAGCAGCCCGATCCGCTTGTGATCCTTGGTGAGCAGCCAGGACTTGATCCCGTAGGCGTGGTTCAGGTAATTTTCGCGTTCTGGTACCGCTGCCGTAATCATAGTTACTTGCCCAAAGCCCCGCCGCCGCCGACAATCGGCTTCGGTCCGAGGGACTTGATGTATTCAATCAGTTGCAGCACGCCGTCTTCGGTAACGAGGCCCTGGAAGGTGGGCATCACCGGTTGGTAGCCGGCTACGATTTTGGCCGCCGGGTGAAGGATGGATTCCCGAATATAGGCTGCGTCGGCCACCACTTTGGCCCCGTTGGCCAGTTGGACGGTCTTGCCGAAGAGCCCTTCCAGGCTGGGACAACGCCCCGTGCCGTCGGCCTTGTGACAGTTGGAGCAGGCCAGATTGGTGAAAAGTTTTTCACCGGATTCCGAGAGGGTTCCCTCGAACGAGCCGCCGCTCAGCCAGCGCTGGTAGTCCTGCGGCTCCATCACATAGATCCACCCGATCATTCCCGAATGGCGCGTGCCGCAGAACTCGGCGCAGAACAGATGATACTTGCCGGGCTTGGTGGGTTGGAACCAGATGGTGGAGTATTTACCCGGAACCACGTCCTGTTTGACGCGGAAAGCCGGCACATAAAAGCTGTGGATCACGTCTTCCGACGCCATGGTGAGGCGCACGGCGCGGCCCAGCGGGATGTGCAGCTCGTTGATCTCGCGCTGGCCTTCCATGTGCTCGATCTTCCACATCCACTGCTTGGCGACCACGTAGAGCGGCATGGCGTTGTCGGGCGGCCGGCTCTCTTTGAAGAAAACGCCGGCGCCCCAGGTGAACATCACCATGGTGATGCCGAAAGGGATCACCGACCAGACGATCTCGAGCGCCATTCCGCCGTGTGGGACGTGCGGCAGTTCCGTGTCGGAGCGCCGGCGATAGCGAATGGCCAGGTAGAAGATGCTGCAGAAGATCAGCACCGTGAAAAAGACCGCGACGGCCAGCAGGAAATACGTCAGGTGATCCACGTCGGGCGCGAAGGTGGATGCCTGCTCCGGAATTAGTGGAAATTTACCCATGTCGGACAATGGGGCGCGCCTTTTCGCGCCGGACAACGATCCAGAGAAATGTTCCGCACACCAGCACGAAGCCGGCGCCCGAAACCCGCACAATCCGCATCACCAGGGCGCCGTACTTGCCGGTGGACGGATCGTAGTGATAGCAGAAAAGCAGAATCTGATCGACGGGGCTGCCGATCTTGTTTTGCGAAGCCTCGACCAGCCCCAGGCGGATGTCGCGCGGCGCGTACTCGAGGCCGTAAAAATAGCGCGACAGATGGCCGTCGGGAGTGAGGATCATGATGCCGCTGGCGTGCGCGAACTGCTGCGTCTTCGGATCGTACTTATAGTGGAAGCCCACGGCATCGGTGAGGATTTTGATGTTGGGCTGGTCGCCCACCAGGAAGTGCCAGCCGTTGGAGGTGTTGGGGCGGCCGTACCGTTTGAGCAGCATCTGCTTCTTGGAGGCGGCAATCTCGGGCGTGTCGTTGGGATCGAAACTGACGCTGACCACTTCGAAATCCTGCCCGGGGTTGAAGGAGACAGCCTTGAGACTGCTTTCCAGATCGTTCAGGATCTGGGTGCAAAGCATGGGGCACTCGTAGTAGACCAGCGCCAGAATCACCGGCTTCTTGCCTTGAAAATAAGTGGATAAAGGAACGGTGCGGCCGGCTTCGTCGCGGAACGTCAGGTTGAGGGGAACCTGAGTGTCGAGCTTCTGATCGATGCCCACGCCCTGGAGCGCGCCGGGCAAAGCCGGGCGCAGGTTGGAATCCTGCATGCTGTAAGACGGCTGGGCCGGCGCGGGTTGGCCGGGTTGCGCGGAAGCGGTGAAGACGGCGGCGAGCAGAATCAGGCAGCCCTTGAGTCTTCTCATTTTGATTCTCCCGCCAACGGGCCACCAGGCGGCTGCATCTTAGGTCCTAACCCGGCTTCGGTGGGCTCGCTGACATTACTGGCGCTCGGCGGCGCTTCCGCGCGGACCGCAAGACCGCGCTCGACGAGCAGGTCCATGGCGCGCGCGATGGGAATCCGCACCACGCCCTTCTGCGCGTCCACCCAGCCGTAGCTCGAGAGCATCTGTTCTTCGGAGGCGCGGATGGCCTTCAGATCGGGGATCGGGGTGGTCTGCAATTGCGGTTGCGGGAATACTTTGGCCGGATCGACGCTCCTGGCCTGGCCGCCCTCCTGCCATTGGAAGTATTTGAAGACGCCTACCAGCAGCAACATCGCCAGCACGGTCATGATGGCCAGCGCGACGGCGAACTTGCCGACGGCCATCACATTGACGTCGGTCTCCTCGAAGCCCGCGGGCGGCTTTTTATTCTCTTCCATGTTCGAGTACCTCCTCGAGGTGAGGCTGATTGAGCGGCAGCAAAGGCCGCTTCTCCAACTGGTAAAGGAAATAAGCCAGCCAGATGCCGATCAGGCCCATGGGCGCGGTGAAATCCATCCAGCTCAGGCCGAAGGACTCTTTTCGGAAATCGGGAGCGACCAGCCAGTAAAGATCCACCAGGCGCATGCAGAGGATGAAGACGGCGATGGAAGCGAGCAGCTTGAAATTGCGTTTCAGGTCGCGCGAGAGCAGCAGGCTGAAGGGCAGCGCAAAATGGCCGATGACCAGCGCCAGCGCCACGTATTGCCAGCCGTGGCTGAGGCGCGCGATGTACCAGGGAATTTCCTCGGGCAGGTTGCCGGCCCAGATGATGAGGAACTGGGAGAAGGAAAAATAGGCCCACACCATCACCAGCGCCAGCAGGAATTTTCCCAGGTCGTGCAGGTGGCGCGGGGTGAGGACCAGCGACATGGGCCGGCGGTAGTAGAGCAGCACCATCAGAGCGATCAGGAAGGCCATGGAAGTGAGCCCCTGGCTCGCCATGAACAGCAGGCCGAACATGGTGGAGAACCACTCGGGATGGAGCGAGAGCACCCAGTCGATGGACATGAAGGTAACGCTCAGGCCCCAGAAGACCAGGCCCGGTCCGGAGATGGAGCTCATCTTGCCATGCACGGCAGCGTGGCCCTCGGCATCTTCGCGCGCGGAGCAGCGGTTGAGATACCAGCCGAAGAACCACCAGCCCGCGAAATAGATGGCGGCGCGAACGAGGAAGAACGGAACGTTCAAATAGGGCTGTTTGTGGCGGAGCGCTTCGTCGGCCAACACCCTGGCGGGATGCGACCACTCATAAAGGTTGCGGATGCCGATCACGATGGGCACGAACATCAGGGCTACCAGCGGAATGGTGCGCGCGGCGGCCTCGCAGGGGCGGCGGATGATGACGCCCCAGGCGCCGCCGGTGACGTATTGCAGCATCAGCCACGCCAGCGGCCCGACGGCGAGGGCCACCACGAACAGGTAAGCCCACAGGTAGGAGCGGTAGAACTGGAAAGGAGAAATCAGGAGCCCGACGCCGCTTGAGAGCGCGCCAAAAATGCCGATTCCGAGGGCGCGCGTGCGCCACTTCCTGAGATCGGCGCGGAGTTCGGGGGAAACGCGGAAGTCCAGGCCCTGGGCGGTCATTGCGCGCCTCCCAGTTTGCCGCGATCTTCGGCGGGCACGTCGTTGACGGTCGCGTTCTCACTCAACTGCAAAGCGCGAACGTAGGCCACAATGGCCCAGCGGTCGCGCACGGGAATCTGCGCGGCGTAATCGGGCATGGCGCCGAAGCCGTTGGTGATGATGTCGAAAATATATCCGTTTGCAAGGTTCCGGATCTGATCGGTGTGATAGGACGGCGGATGCCGAAAGCCGCGCCGGACGACCATGCCGTCGCCGTAGCCGGTGCGGTCGTGGCAGGGCGAGCAGTAGACGTTGAAGCGTTCCTGGCCGCGGGCGACCACATCTTTGGTAATGGGGAAAGGGAAGGTGTCGAGCGGTTTGCCGTCGGCGCCTTTGCCGGTATAGAGCGCCAGGTCGTCATTCAGATGGCCGCGCGCGATGGTGCCCTCGATCAGCGGGCGCTCGGAGCGGCCATCGTCGAAGAAGCCGCTGGGGCGAAGGGGAATGAATTTGGGCTGGTCCTGCATGTCCTGGCGGCAGGCGGTGAGCGTGATTGCGGCGAGGAGAAGGGCGGCTAGCTGGATGGCCGCGCCGACGCGAACACCCGGCCGGGCTGCGCCCGGCAGCGCCGATTGACAAGCGGTGCGCAGGATACCATCCTGCCCCACATGCGGGCCGAAGAACGCTCCCTCACGGTCGCGGCTCGGATAGGAGTGCTTAAGGCGCAACTTCGGACACCTCTCTGGGCTTCAGAGTTTCCAGAAACTCGATGGTTCTGGCGCGGTCGAACAGCGGATCGCGGGCCTCGATGCACAGGAAGAACCGGTTCCGCGAGGCCAGCGCAAAGCGCGGCACGTTAAACGTGGGATGGTAGGGCATGGGCAATCCGCAGAGCGCCAGCATGCCCAGCACCGCGGAAATCGACGCCAATAAGATGGTCATCTCGAAAGTGATGATGATGTAGGACGGCCAGCTATGCAGGGGCCGGCCGGCGACGTTGATGGGGAAATAGACGACCGTGACGTAGTATTGCAGCAGGTACCCGGCGAGTCCGCCGATAATGCCGCCCAGCAGCACGATCAGCGGCAGCTTGTTGTGGTGCAGATGGAGCGCATCGGTCAACTCTTCGATGGGGAACGGCGAATAGGCATCCAGCTTGCGATAGCCTTTTTCGCGCGCCGCGCGCGCGGCCTCGACCAGCGCGGTGGGATTGTCGAACTCGGCCATCAATCCGTAGATCGGCTTGATCAACTCTCCACCTCCTCTTCCACTTTGGCCGCGGGAAGCAGCGTCCGCACCTCAAAAATGGAAATCATCGGCAGCAGGCGAATGAAGAGGAAGAACAGGAACAGGAACAGGCCGATGGTGCCAATGTAGGTGAACCAATCCCAGCGGGTGGCGTGGAAGATGGACCACGACGAGGGAAGGAAATCCTGCGCCAGGCTGCTGACGATGATGACATAGCGCTCGAGCCACATGCCGACGAGGACGACGATGGCCGAGATGAACAGAAAGACCGGCCGGCTGCGAACTTTCTTGAACCAGAGCGCCTGCGGAGCGAGGATGTTGCACAGCATAAGCGACCAGTAGGAAACGGCATACGGCCCGGTCATGCGATGCCAGACCATGGCCTGCTCGTAAGTGTTGCCGCCGTACCAGGCGGAGAAGGTTTCCAGGATGTAGGCGTAGGCCACAATCAGACCGGTGGCCAGCATGACCTTGGCGGAATTATCCAGGTGCCGATCGGTGATGAGCCCTTGCAGGCCGTACACCGAGCGCAGCGGAATGGCCAGCGCCAGCACCATGGCGAAGCCCGAGTAAATGGCGCCCGCCACGAAGTAAGGCGGCAGGAAGGTGGTGTGCCAGCCCGGGACGATGGCGATGGTGAAGTCGAAACTGACCACGGTATGGACGGAGAGCACCAGCGGCGTGGCGAGGCCGGCCAAAAGCAGCGAGGCGGTTTCGTAAACGCTCCAGTGGCGGGCGGAACCGCGCCAGCCCATGGCCAGGATGCCGTATGCGAAGCGCGCGAAGCGGTTGTGCGTGCGGTCTCGCAAGGTGGCCAGGTCCGGCATCAGGCCCACGAACCAGAACATCAGCGAAACCGTGGCGTAAGTGGAGACCGCGAACACGTCCCACACCAGGGGGCTGCGGAAATTCGGCTGCACGCCCATGGTGTTGGGATAGGGAAAGAGCCAGTAGGCCAGCCAGGGGCGGCCCAGGTGCAACACCGGGAACACGCCGGCGCAGGCCACCGCGAACAGCGTCATGGCTTCGGCGAAGCGGTTGATGGAGTTGCGCCAACTCTGGTTGAGCAGCAGCAGGATGGCCGAAATGAGCGTGCCGGCGTGGCCGATTCCGATCCACCAGACGAAATTGGTGATGGCGAATCCCCACATGACCGGCGTACGCAATCCCCAAATGCCCGTGCCTTTGGCGAAGAGCACTCCGACGGCGAGCAGGAACAGCAGCAACAGCACCAGGCCGGCGCCGAAACTGACGTACCAGATCACGGGCGTGCGCTTGGTGAGGACCACCGAGGCGATCTGATCGGTGACCGTGCCGAAGGTGTAACCCGGCGCGATGATGGTCTTGGGTCGGTGTACGTTTGGTTCGTCGGCCATCCGCCTTTAGCCCCCGATCTCCGGATTGGGATTCCGCAAGGTCGCCAGATAGGTGGTGCGCGGCCGCGTGTTCAGCTCGGCCAGCAGCGCATAGTTGCGCTCTTCGGCTTTCATCTTCGAGACGCGGCTGTGGGGGTCGTTGATATTGCCGAATATGATGGCTTCGGTGGGACACGTTGCCTGGCAGGCCGTCTGGATCTCGCCGTCGGCCACTTTTCGATTCTGCTTTTCGGCGTCGATTTTGGCGGAGTTGATGCGCTGCACGCAGTACGTGCACTTTTCCATGACGCCGCGGCTGCGCACCGTCACGTCCGGGTTGTGCAGCAGCTTGAGGCTGGGAGTTTCGTAATCGGAGTACAGATAGAAATTGAAGCGCCGCACTTTGTAGGGGCAGTTGTTGGAACAGTAGCGAGTGCCGACGCAGCGGTTGTAGACCATGTCGTTGAGGCCTTCGGCGCTATGTGTGGTGGCCTGCACGGGGCAGACCAGCTCGCACGGGGCGTCTTCGCACTGCATGCAGGGGAGCGGCTGGTTGTAGATGGCCGGGTCGTTGGGCTGGCCGTTGTAGTAGGTGTCGACGCGAATCCAGTGCATGGCGCGGCCGCGGCGCACCTGGTCTTTGCCGACCACGGCGATATTGTTCTCGGCCTGGCAGGCCACCACGCAGGCGCTGCATCCGGTGCAGGCGTTGAGGTCGATGGCCATGCCCCAGGCGTAACCGGGGTACGGGAATTCCGGATACATGGTCAACCCGCGAGGCGGCGCTTCCGCGCCTTCGTGCACGGAGGCCGGATTCTTGCGGTAATCGGCGATATCGCCCTTATGAATGATGTGGCGGCTGGCGTCGAGCACGTGATCCATCTGGGTGCTGGCGAAAGGGTAGGATCCGGAAATCTTGTGGACGTCCATGCCCAGGTCCTGCCACAGGGCGGAGGCGGTGCGCAAGCCGTAGGGGTTAAAGCCGACGCCCGTGCCGGCGCGGCCGGCGCGCGTGCGGCCATAGCCGAGGTGCAGGGTGACGGCCTGATCCGCGTGGCCGGGCTGGACCCAAACCGGAGCGCGCAGCTTGCGGCCCTGGTAGGTGAGTTCCAGCATGCCGCCGTTTTCGACGCCCAGCCGGTGCGCGTCGCCCGGGCTGATAATGGCGGCATTATCCCAGGTCAGCTTGGTGATGGGCTTGGGCAATTCCTGCAGCCAGCCGCTGTTGGCGAAGCGGCCATCGTAGATGGTGGGGTCGGGACGGAAGATCACTTCCATCTTTCCGCCCATTTTTTTATTGCGATGCTTTTCGGCGATGGCTTCGCCGTGGATGGACCAGGTCTTGGTGGGGAGGGCCGTGCCTTCGACCACGCCGTCGTGCACGGCGCGGCGCCACCAGGCTTCGAAATCCGCGCCCTGGTGCTGGGCCGCCCAATAACCCTTGACGATCTGGTAGGGGCTGGTATCGGGCGAGCCGGTGAGGGTTTGCAGAATCTGGCAGGCGGAGCGGCCGCCATAGAGCGGCTGGATGAGCGGCTGCTGGATGGTGAGGGTGCCGTCGAAGGCGCGGGCGTCGCCCCAGGTTTCCAGGTAATGCGTCTCGGGCAGGCACCATTGGCAGACCGCCGAGGTTTCGTCTTCGTACTGGCTGAGGTGCGCGCGCAGCGTGGCTTTCTGAATACGATCGCGCATGCCGAGCTCGACCGGGGCGGTGAAGACGGGGTTGCCGCCCAGCACCAGGAGCAGATCGACCGCGCCCGAGTCCAGATCCTTCGCCAGGTCCTGCAAGGATGCGACCTGATCGACCGGATTGGCCTCGATGGGGTCGGTGTAGAAGACCGTCTTGCCGACGTTGCCGAGAAAGTCGTTGATGACGTGAGCGAGCGCGTGCACGATGGGCGGCTGGCACTCGCCGGCGATCACCAGGCTGGCGCCCCGGTTGTGCATGAGGTCATCGGCCACGGGACCGGACCATTCGTTGATGTTGCCATTGTCGCTTGGCTTCGCGCCGGCGCCCACGCGGAGGTTCACGGCGATGGCCCAGGCGAAGTCCTCGATATCGCCGGCGCGCAGGGGCAAGCGGTGATCGGCCTTGGCCCCGGTGGGCGTGGGCATCGGCTCGACCACGTACAGGCGGTTCATGGGCGCGCCGGATTCGGTGACGCGGCGGCGCTTGGAAAACTGGCGGGCGTAGCGCAGGCTGGCGGGGCCGGATGCCAGGAAATCGGAATCGAGCGAGACCACCACGTTGGCCCGCTCGAGGTTGTACCAGGCGTTGACGGGCTGATTGAAGGTCTGCAAGGCCCCGGCGCGCGCGCTATGCGGGCCGGCCGGTTCCCACTGGTGCCATTTGGCCGCGGGATACAGCTTCTGAATGGCGCGGATCTGGCCGGCCAAAGTGGGCGACGTGACGGTTTCGGTGAGAATGCGGATGCCCGCGCCGTTTTTGGTCTTCTGGGCGGCGAGCATTCCCAAAAGGGCGTCCATGAAACTGTTCCAGCCGCGGATCTCGCCCTGGAAGGTGACCGCCTGGGCGCGGTCCGGATCGTAGAGCTGGAGCACGGAAGCCTGCGAGAAAATGTCGCACGCGCCCAGCGTGGCGGGGTGTTCGGGATTGCCTTCGATCTTGGTGGGGCGGCCTTCGTGGCTCTCGGCCAGCACGCCCTGCGCCACGCCGTTCAAGGTAGTGGCGGTGGCGTAGAACAGCGGCCGGCCGGGAATGAGATCTTCCGGCTGCCGCACGTAGGGCATGATGTGCTCGGTGGGTTGCCGGGTGCAGGCGGTCAAGCCGGCCAGCGCGAGCGACGCGCCCATGAGCTTCAGGAAGTTGCGGCGCCCTTCGACGCCGTCCTCGTCTTCGGCCCAGCCGATGGCCTGGCGCGGGAATTCGCGCTCCACCAGTTCCTGAAACTGCGGCGTGGAGGCGAGCTCCTCGAGGTTGCGCCAGTATTCGCGGCCGCCAGCGCTTTCGAGCCGGGCTCGCGCGGAGGCGAGCGAAAGTGGATTCTCGGATTGGTTCATCGATGGCACGTGGAACAGCTTGTGAGCAGGCGCGCGTCCTGGATGTCGTATTCCTTGACGAGGCGCCGCCCGATTTCTTCCTGATCGCCGGCCGGCTGGTAACCCATGGTGGTGATGAATTCGCGCGGCCGCACAAATTTTTCGGGATGGCGGTGGCAGTTGAGACACCACTCCATTTGCAGCGAGTTTTCCTGCCAGGTGAGCGGCATCTGATCCACGCGCCCGTGGCAACTCTCGCACCCCACCCCTTTATGGATATGAATGCTGTGATTGAAATAGACGAAGTCGGGCAGATCGTTGACGCGGACCCAGTCGAGCGACTTGTTTTCGCGGAAGCTGGCGCGCACGGGCTCGAGGGTCGGGCTGGTGAGCCAGATCTGGGAGTGGCAGTTCATGCAGGTCTTGGTGGGCGGGATGTTGGCGAAGCTGGAAGTTTCGACGGTGGTGTGGCAGTACCGGCAGTCCAGGCCCATGCCGCCCACGTGGTGCGCGTGGCTGAAGGGCACGGGTTGTTCGCGGGGCTGCTCGGCCCGGGTGTTGTAATTGGAGCGGTCGAGCACCGTGAAAGCCCATGTCAGGAATGCCAGAATGAACACCGCGCCGAAAATGGTGATGCGCGCGAAAGTGTTCGTGCTGCGGTGAAAGATCTGGGACATGGCCTAAGCGCGTCCCGCTTCGATGTTCAGCATGATCCGTTCAAGCATCTTTGGAAAAGACAGCCCAGCCCAGCCAATTGCCGTATTTCGCGAAGACCGCTCCCTCACGGTCGCGGCTCGGATCGATTCAAGCGAAGACCGCTCCCTCACCGTCGCGGCTCGGATCGATTCAAATGTATCGGATGCAGCAATTGGAAAATTTGGTTCACGGTTTCGATGGGCGGCGACGGCGAGGGCATTATCGTGGAAATCTGCTACAAGAAAGAACCCATAATCTGGTGTCGTGTCCCAGGTAAGAGTTGACGGTGAGCGCAAGAGCGGGTCCAGGGGGACCCGCGCAGACCAGGGGGTCTGCCCCACCGAGCGATTGAAGAGACACGACACTAGGCCCGGCTCCGTTCGTATAAATACACCGACTGCTCGGTGTGGCTGGCGGCATCGCCCGTCGAGACGGCGAACCGGGAACCTTGCCAGAGCGAGCCGGCGGCGTATTCCCCATCCTTACGCAAGGCGTAAAAATCCAGTTCGACGGCGGCCAGGCGCTTCCTGTCATCGTTGAAATTTCGCGAGACGCGCTTCAGCGTATCGAGAATGGCGTCTTTGGGCGACATGCCATGCTTCATGTTTTCGACCACCGTATGCGCGCCGCAGACCCGCAGGTTCTCTTCTCCACGGCCGGTAGAGCCGGCGCCGCCGACGTCCTGATCCAGCCAGAGGCCGCCGCCAATGATGGGCGAATCGCCGCAGCGGCCGGGTATCTTCCATGCCATCCCGCTGGTGGTAGTCACCGCCGACATCTCGCCCTTCTGGTTCAGCGAAATGCAATTGATGGTGCCGTGCGGCGGGTGAATGGCGTACTCCCAGGCTTGCGCCAGTACGTCGTCGGCGGCATCCGGGAACATGCCCCGCAACTCCCGCAGGACGGCGGCTTTTTGTTTTTCCGGCGGGGCATCCAAACCGGGGCCCCAGTTGGTGTGGCCATTGCGGTCGCGGAGCGACATCTTCCAGGCAACCCAGGCGATGCGCGATTCTTCCGTGAGGAGATTCTCTTCCTGGAAGCCCATGGCTTTGGCGAACTTCAGAGCGCCGGCGCCGACCAGCATCATGTGGTCGGTCTGCTCCATGACGAGTCTGGCAACCTTGGACGGGGTCTTGATGCCTTCGATGGCTCCCACGGCACCCATGCGGCGGGTGGGCCCATGGATGCAACTGGCGTCCAGTTGCACGACTCCATCTTCGTTGGGCAGGCCGCCATATCCCACGCTGTTGTCGCGCGGATCCAGTTCGACGATGTTGACACCGGCGATCACCGCATCCAGCGTGTCGCCGCCGGCCTGGATCACTTCCACCGCCTTGGCGCAGCAATTCACGCCGCCGTCGTTGCGGTTCGCGCTGGAGATGACCACTGGCCGGGATTTAGATTGACCCTTAAGGACCTGGACGATGGGCAGCGCGGCCGCACCCAGCACCGCGGCCCGGCGGGTGAAGGTATCAGACATGAGATTTCTCCTTGCGCCAGAGCGGGGTTACGGGCCGCCCCGCGGGCCGCCCCGCCGACCACGGAGCGCCCGGTTTTTCGCGAAGATTTGTCATTATGGCACAGGCCAAGCGGGATGGCGTACTCCGCTTTCAGGTGGCTCGCGGGAGGCGCCAGGAAGAGGCCGACGGGGGCGCCGGCCGCGGACCAGGGGGTCCGCCCTCCAATTGGCGCAGGGATTCGGCGGAGCCTAGAAAAGCGTGCCCACCTGGGCCGCCGGCACGCGCAGACCCACATAAAACGAACCGAAGAGGGCGTAGACGGCGCTCACTTCGTCGAAACGCATTTCGTAAATCAGCTTTTTGAAGACCAGCGGGTCTTCGGCAAACAGGTCGACGCCCCACTCCCAGTCGTCAAAGCCGATCGATCCGCTGATGATCTGGCGCACATCGCCCGAGTAGCGGCGGCCAATGAGACCGTGCTCCTTCATCATGCGCTGGCGCGTCGCCATGGTTTCCTGGTACCAGTTCCTGGATTCGCCGCGGCGCCGGTCCATGGGATAAAAGCAGATGTACTTGGAAGCCGGGATCTCCGGCCAGAGCCGCGGCGCCATGGCTTTGCGGTGACGAACGAGCACCGCGTCGATCTCGGTTTTCCACTCATCCGAATTGGGCTGGATGCCGCGGCGGGCGAGTGCTGCGTAGGTGTCGGAAGTGGATTCGTAGAGGCCCAGTTCGACCACCGAGAGGTAAGAGGCGGCCGGTTCCAGGTAGTCGCCGAGGCGCAGTTGGGCGACGGCCCGCTGGGCCTGTTCCAACTCTTCGAAGCTGCGGCGGAAATGCACCAGCATGAGGTCGCCCTTGTGGCCGAGCATGGAATAGGCGGCGGACTGGCGTCCTTCGGCGGGCTTCTCCATGGCGGCCAGGGCGTCTTCGGCCTCATGGGAAATCGACGAGCGCGCTTCGGGGGAAAGGGAGCGCCAGGCCGCCCGGCGGAAACGCATCATCTGGTGCAGGACGCTGGAGCCTTCCACGGTGAGGGGGACGGGCGGCAGCGCGGTTTCGGCGGGGGGCTCTGGAGTCATGCCTTTCATTATAGGGAGGACGGCACTGGCCACGCCGGGCCGTTCACTTTCCGGAAAACCTTTTTCACGGCCAGAACGACTGTCATCCTATTTCCACAATTTCGACCCCCGGGCTATAGAAGTTCTCCCAAGTAAGGGAAGGCGAATGTCGACGCCCACACAAACAGAAGGAAGTTCGCCGCTACATTCAAGGCAAGAGACCCAGTCCTTCGCGATAACGCAAACGCACCTCCTGCGGCCGCACCGAGGATGAGGCTCGCGATTGCCGTATCGAGTGTGTACTGGTAGCCTTGATATCTAATTCCAAAGTCCCAGCCTCCACGGAACCACCACACGGACCCCACTCCGACAAGCGACATTGCTATTAGGGTCCGCCTGGACGGAATCAGCGACCCGCGGAAAAGCGGACGTGCCCAAAACCAAAATGTGGCACTCGGGACGGCGATGACTACCCATGAGGGCGCTAGAAGCAGGAACCAGCATAAGGGGAACGGTAACGGACACGTGACCGATGGCACTCCGCTGCTCAATAGAACCTGAGCATTTATCGGCACCAGGAGAATCCCCGCTCCGACCGTTAGCGCGATTCCACGCCTTGAGCCGGATTCTGATGTCACAATAGGCATGCGCTCAAGCGTGTGACCTCAAATGGGCCATCATTGTAGCTTCAAAATATCATCAATCGTCGGGCTTCGGCGTGGAACGCTGGGCCGGCGGGTCGCTAGTGGCCAATAGGTGGGTTTATCTTACAAGTGGCCCCAACCTGCACGCTTGCCCCGTTCAGTGAACAGCATTGGGGCTACGCGCGGCGGCGGGCCCATCGCGCCAGGAAGGACTCCGACGCCACTTCTTCCAGTTCACGGTCGCGCGCCAGAGTCCATTCTCCCAGGCGGCGCTCTTTGAGCCGCTCCAGCAGGCGGCAGCGGCGGCGCGCTTCCAGCATGGCCGACTTGCGAACGGCCAGCTCGCGCTGGCACTCGGCGCGCTGGAGGGCCATCTGCTTTTCGCGCGACTGCACCAGCAACCGGAAGCGGCCCAGGGCGGCCAGGTCGCGGCCCGCCAGCGGGTCCCAGCGGCGCACTTCCATTTCCGCGCGGATCCCGGAGGCTTCCATTTCGGCGTAGGCGCGGTCGATCGAAGCCAGCGCGGCGATCTGCCGCTGGAAGCTGGCTTCCGCCAGTTCGAGCTGGGTCCGGCGCCAATCGAGAACCTTTTGCAGAGGGAATCGAAAGGTAGTCATCGCTGGGGATCGGCCTTGGCGGGAAGGCGCGCCTCGCCGGACTCGAGGCGCGCCGCCAGATCGGCCAGGCGCGCCAGGGTCTCCTGAATGGGCGAAGTGGCCATGTGGTCCTGACGCAGGAAGTCCAACAACTCCGGACGCAGGCGGATGCCGGCATCCAGCACGGCGTTGGAGCCGGCCACATAAGCGCCCAACTGGATCAGGTCTTCGGCGTCGCGGTAGGCGGAGAGCGCCTGGCGCAGGCGCCCGGCGGCGGCCTGCTGTGGGGGAGTCGAGATGGCCGATGTGAGACGGCTCACCGAGTGCAGAATATCGATGGCCGGATAGTGACCCTGCGAAGCGAGCTGGCGCGAGAGGATGATGTGGCCGTCGAGGATGGCGCGGACGGCGTCGGAGATGGGCTCGTTGAAGTCGTCTCCCTCCACCAGCACGGTGAAGAAGCCGGTGATGGAACCGCGGCGGAAGTTGCCGGCGCGCTCGAGCACGCGCGGCAACAGGTTGAAGACCGAGGGAGTGTAGCCCTTCTGGCTGGGAGGCTCGCCGGCGGCGAGGCCGATCTCGCGCTGGGCCATGGCCAGGCGCGTGACCGAATCCATCACCAGCAGGACGCTCAAGCCCTGGTCGCGGAAGTATTCGGCCACCGCCAGCGCCACAAAACAGGCGCGCACGCGCAGCGGCGCGGGCCGCTCGGAGGTGGCGCACACCACCACGGAGCGCTTGCGGCCTTCCGGCCCCAGCTCGTTTTCGAGGAAGCCGCGCACTTCGCGGTTGCGCTCGCCGATCATGCCGATGACGGTGACGTCGGCGGAATTGTGGCGCGACATGGAGCCGAGCAGGGTGCTCTTGCCGACGCCGCTGCCACCGAAGATACCGATGCGCTGCCCTTTCCCGCAGGGCAGCAGGGCGTCGATGGCGCGGATGCCGGTGACCAGCGGCTGGGTGATGTGCTCGCGGTGGAGCGGATTGGTGGGCTCGCCGTAGAGGCTGTAGGCGTCGCGAGCCTCGAGAGCGGGACCGCCGTCGATGGGCCGGCCGAAGCCGTCGATGACGCGGCCCAGCAGGCCGGGCGAGACTTCCACGCGGGCGTCTTCGCTGCGCGCCGTGAGGGGGTCGCCCAGTTGCAGGCCGTCGGTCTCTTCGAGCGGCATGGAGAGCACGCGGCCGTCGCGGAATCCGATCACCTGGGTGCGGATGCGCCGTCCGGCGGAGGTCTCAACTTCGCAAAAATCGCCGATGGCGGCGCTGGGCCCTCGCGATTCGATGAGCAAACCGACCACTTCGGTCACCTGGCCGGTAAAACGGAACGGAGCGATGCGGTCCAGTTCGGCGAAATAGGGCGCGAGCGGGCTGGAGTTCATGACTGTTTCCGCAGGCGGTCCACGAGGCCCCGTTCGATCTCCCGCAACTGGGCGCCGACGGAAGCGTCGAGGTTGCCGCGCGCGGTCTCGAAGATCACGGCGCCGGGCTCGCGCGAGGGATCGGCCACCACTTCCACGGTGTTTCCGCCGGGCGCCTGTTCCAGACAGGCCGTCAGCAGGGCGGCGTGTGACGGATGAACCTGGACGCGCGCAATATCGTGCCCCTGGAGTTTTTCGAGGGCGGCCGTCACCAGGCCGCGAAGCGCGTCCGGATCGACGGCGATTTCCCGCCGCACCACGCGGCGCGCGATCTCGAGCGCCAGCCGCACCAGGTCGGCTTCGGCCTCGCGCCGCAGCCGGGCGCGCCATCCCGCCAGTTCCTGGATGCTCTGCGCCAGACGATCGAGGGTCGCTTTGAGCTCCGCCGCGCCGCGGTTGCGTTGGGCGGCTTCGCCTTCCCGCAAGCCCGCGGCGCGGGCCTGGCGCACGCGTTCCTCGATTTGCCGCTCGATTTGAGCCGGCTGGCCGGCTGCTTGGCCACCGGGGGCGCCCGCCAGCGCTCCGGGCCGGACCTGCCGCCAGACCAGCGGGCTGGCCGCCGGAGAGGCATCGGGCAGCACGACTTTAGACGACATATTGTTCCCCGACGGTGCCCTTGAGGCTCAAGGCGCCCTCCGATTCCAACTGCCGGACCACCGCAATGATCTGCTGCTGGGCCGCTTCCACGTCCTTGATCTTGACCGGGCCGAGGGCTTCCATGTCTTCGCGCAACATGTCGGCGCCGCGCTGCGACATGGAGCCCAGGATCTGCGTGCGGAGCTGTTCGCTGGTGCCCTTGAGCGCCACCGTGAGCACCTTGCGGTCCACTTTGGCCAGCACTTCTTTCAGGCCCATGGGATCGATCAGCAACAGGTCTTCGAAGACGAACATCAGATGGCGGACGGTCTCCGCCAGGTTGGAGTCCTGCTGGTCGATGTGGGTGAGTATCTCGCGGCTGGAAGCCGAATCCAGCCGGTTGAGCATCTCCGCCACGGCGCGCACGCCGCCGTAGGATTCGCGGCTGAACTCGCCCAGGGTCTTGAGCTTCTGGCCGATCACGCCTATGATCTTCAGAATCACCTCCGGCGAAATCTGGTCCAGGCTGGCCATGCGCTGGGCCACGTCCGAACGGAGACCCCCGGGCAGGGAATTCAGCAGGGCGGCGGCCTGCGAGGAGTTCAAGTGAGAGAGCACCAGGGCAATGGTCTGCGGATGTTCGTTGTGAATGAACTTGGCAAGCTGCTGCGGATCGGCCTTCTGGATGGCATCGAAGGAAGCTGCTTCCGAGCCCAGGGCCTTGGTGAGGCGGTCCAGGAGGCGCTTGGCAATGTCCGGGTTGAAAGCCCGCATCAGCAATTTGCGGGCGTAGTCGACGCCCCCGCGCGTCACGTAGTCCCCGGCGGTCGCCAGGTGATGAAATTCCTGCAGGACGATTTCGGACTGGTCTCCGGAAATGGCGGTGATGCGGGCCACCTCCCGGCTGACCTTCTGGACGTCGTCCTCCGAGAGTTGCTGCAGGAGTTCGGCGCTCGACTGCTCACCCAGCACAACCAGCAGCATGGCAGCCTTGCGCAAGCCGGGGATGGCCTCTTCCTTGGTGGTGTTGAGAATCATGGCAGGCCATCCCCGGGCATCACTGCTCTTCCTCACGGATCCAGGTGCGCAGGATTTGCGCCGAGACGTCCGGATCCTTGGTGATTTTTTCGCGCAGGTGCTTGGCGAGCACTTCGGCCTTCTTGGTGATGACCGGCGCGAGCTTCAGGGAGGTCAGCGCCTGAGCGTCCATTTTCTGCTGCAGTGCGTCGCGCTCCGCCAACTGCGACTCCAGTTGCTGCTCGACATTGATTCCCGGCAGGCCGGCCGGAGCGGCGGCGCCCCGCGGCAGCTCAGCCGGGCCGGTGGCTTCGACCGGCCCCGAGCGAGGGCCGCGCCGCGCCAGGAGGAGCGCCAGGAATCCGAGCACCAGCACACCGGCCAGCGCGCCGCCACCCACCGTCATGGTCTTGCGGTCCCACTTCAGGACGAACCCGCCGGGCGGCGGCGGCGCCGCGGGCCTGGGCGCCAGCGAATCCGGGGACTCCAGCAGCAGGGTGTTTTCAAACGGCAGCGTGTCGATGGTCAACTGGTCGCCGCGGTCCTGGTTGAAGCCGGTGACCCCGGCCACCTGTTCGCGGATGATTTTGAGGGTTTCGGGCGCCGGCGGCACCAGCACCTTTTTGTAGCCCTTCTGGTCTTTCTCCCAGGCGACCGCCTGATCCACCAGCACGGCCACCGACATCTTCTTCACGATGCCCGCGGGCATGCGGGTCTTCTTCACGGTGCGGCTGGACTGGTAGTTGATGTTCTCGGTCGAGCGCGAAACACGATTGCCGCCGGCGGAGGGCCGCGACGTGGGGCGCGGCAGCGTGGAGGCGGTGCCCGGCACGCCGCTCGGGTTGGCGGACCCGGTGGAGTCCTCGGTGCGCTGCGAACTGGTCATGACGGAACGCGCCGGGTCGAAGATTTCCTCGCTCTGCTCGCCGCCGGTGAAGTCGCATTCCACCGACACGCCGGCGCGGAATTTTTCGGCCCCCAGCAGCGGCTCGAGGGTGGCGTTAATCTTCGAGAGCAGATCGGTTTCCACCTGGTGGCGGTACTCCAGGGCGGCTCCGGAGGGTTCCGGGCCGTCCAGCGTGCCGGCCGTTTTGGGGCGTCCCAGGAGATTGCCGTTCATGTCCAGGACGGAGATGGCGTCGGGCGACAGACCCTCCACGGCGGCGGCCACCAGGTGGTTGATGGCCAGCACATTCTGCGGCGCCAGGCGGGCCTGCGGGCGCAGTTTGACGAGCACGCTGGCCTTGGCCGGCTGCTGGGAATCCAGGAAGACGGAGTCTTTGGGGAAGGTGATGTGGACGCGGGCCTGTTCCACCGCTTCGAGAGACATTACGGAGCGCTCCAGCTCGCCTTCGATGGCGCGGCGGTAGTTGACGTGTTCGGTGAACTCGGTGGCGCCGAGGTTGACCTTGTCGAAGAGCTCGAAGCCGATGCGGCCGGTCTTGGGCAAGCCGGCGGAGGCCATCGCGATGCGCAGTTCCGCCAGGCGCGCCGAGGGCACCAGGATGGAGCCGTTTCCCTCGCCCAGGCGGTAATCCACGCCGCTCTCTTTGAGCTTCTGTACGATGCCGCCGGCGTCTTCGGGGGCGACGCCCGTGAAGAGCGGCCGGAAATCGGCTTCCTGCTGGTATTGGACCAGTTCGAAGAGGCCCACGCCGGCCAGCAGGATCACCAATGCAATGGTGATCCGCTGGCGCAGCGAGAGATTGGCCAGAATTCTTTTCATGGCGCGTTACAGTGGCGCGAGTCGCTTCGCTCTCCTTCTACATCGGCGGCAGGCGCCCAAAACCTGAGCCGCTCACACCTGCATGCGCATGATCTCCTGGTAGGCGCTCACCACTTTATTGCGCGCCTGCAGGAACATCTCGAAAGCCAGCTCGGCGCGTTGGGTGGCCAGAACCGTGGTGTGCAACTCCTCACCTTCGCCCGAGAGGAAGCGCTCGACGGAAGCCGAAGCCTCCCGCCCCATGCCCTCCACCTGGTTGACGGCGCTCGAGAATACGTCCCGGAAGCCGCCGCTCCCGCCCGATTCGCCGGCCGGGCGGATGGTGTCCGCGATGGTTGTCGAAGAGACCGGAAGAATGGGCGCGGGCATAGATTACCGTCAGTGCAGCAGGTCGATGGACCGCAGGATCATGTCCTTGACGGCGCCGATGGCCGCCACGTTGGCCTCATAGCCCCGCGCCGCGCCCATTAAATCCACCATATCTTCGGCCGGATTGACGTGGGGATACGCGACGTAGCCGTCCGGGTTGGCGTCCGGGTGGTTGGGCTGATAGCGGAGCTCCGGCGCGCTGGCGTCGGTGACCACATCGGCCACCGCTACGCCGCCGACCGATTGCAGTTGCGCGTCGAAGACCGAGGAAAACGGCGAGTCCACGGCGGTGCTTTCAAACACGGCGTCCTTGCGGCGGTAGGGGCCGCCTTCGGGCGTGCGCGTGGTCTCCGAATTGGCCAGGTTCTCCACCAGCAGTTCGGCGCGGGCGCGCTGCGCCGCCATTCCCGAGGCTCCCACCGACAAGGCCGCAAAGAGGCTCACGAGCTCTGCCCTTCCTTGATGGCCGCGCGCACCGTCTGAATCTGAATCTTCATCAGGCTCGACGCCACGTTGAAGCGCAGCGCATTTTCCGCCAGAAGCCGCGACTCGCGATCCAGATTGACGTTGTTGCCGTCGTTCTTCATTTCGAGGCCGGTCACTTCCACGGTCTGCGGCGTCCCACCGAGGGCGCTCTGGAACTCCGATTGGAAGTCGATGTCGCGGGTGTGGTAACCGGGCGTGTCGGCGTTTGCAATGTTGGAAGCCACCAGTTTCTGCCGCGCGCTCAGCAGATCCATGTAGCGTTCAAGTTGTCCGGCCAGCCGATCGAGCATGCTGTTAGTCCCCACAGCAGGGCGGTTGCCACGCGGAAGCGCCCTGAAATGAGTGGGAGGGGCCGCGGACTCGCGCCAGATTCAGGCCACGTGGCAGAATTTTGGCGAATGGAAGCCGAAAAGAATTCGGGGCGCTCATTTTCATAGGGATGGCCGCGTTGGCCTTTAGTAAGGCGTTATGCCCACATGAGTTATGCTGCAATACCCGCTTTTTGGGGGTATTGATTGTGGTTGGAATCCTGGTAGTATTCTCACAGGATAGATCTCCAAGAGAATATTCCCAAAGTGGCATTTCTCGGCCGCCGACGCTGCGCTGCCACCGTATTTCGGCCGACGCCACTGCGTCCACAGAGCGCCCGCCTGACAGCAAAGTACGCGTCTTGGCTGCAAACTCATGATGAACGCGCCACTATCCGAATCCGATTCCTTGGTACAGGCCGATGAGCCGCCGGCGGGGCAGTCCTGGTCCCGCCTCGTAGAACGAATCCAATCAGGCGATGTCCCCGCGATGGAGGAGATGTATCGCGTCTTCACGACGGGGATCCGCTTCTATCTTTGCCGGCAACTGGGGCCGCAGGATCTGGATGACCGGGTGCACGAGGCCTTCGTCACGATCACGCAATCGATCCGCAGGGGCGAACTGCGCGAGCCGGAGCGGTTGATGGGTTACGTGCGGACGGTGGTGCGGCGGCAGGTGGCGGCGCAGATCGAGGCCGTGGTGGAGCAGCGCCGCCGGCAGACGGACCCCAGTCTGGGGGCGGTGGTTCGCGATCATCAGCCGAATCCCGAGCGCCAGGCGATCGAGCGGGAGCAGACCGCGGTGGCATACCGCGTGCTGCGGAGCCTTCCGCCGCGCGACCGCGAAGTGCTGGTTCGTTTCTACCTGAAGGAGCAGTCCCCCGCCGAGATTTGCCGGGAGATGGATCTGAGCGCGACGCAGTTCCGGTTGACCAAGTCCCGCGCCAAGGTGCGGTTCGGCGAACTGGGGCGGGCGCGGCTGGCGCGCCTACGGGGATTCCGGCCGCAGAAGTGAGCGAGGTTCATTTCGCCCCAGGAATCTGAAACCTTTTCCGCCGCCCAGGCACCTTTACAATAGCGGACTAATTGGTTCACAATAGAGGTTAGTATGGCAGCGGAATCCAGTCGCCACTTCGATGAAGCAGCGTGCGAACGGTATTCGATGGGTACGCTTGCCGAGCACGAGACGGAACGGATCGAAGAGCACCTTCTGATCTGTGGGGCGTGCCAGCGCAGGGTAGCCAAGAGCGACACATACGTTGCCGCGATGCGGCACGCGGCAGCCAAAGTGCGGCGGGATAAGGCTAAAGCCAGGTCGCGGATCGCGGGCTAGCGCAGTGCGGAGGGAAAATGCCTGGCAGTCCTGCCGGCAGCCGCTTTACAGGCGGCTTTTTCGATCAGCGAAAAGCGCCGGCTGAAAGCCGGCGGGAGCCAGGATTGGCTGCCCCACACCACTGGCGAACGACGGCGGTCTGCGTGATTCCGGAAGGCCGCGCGCATAAGCAAGCGGTCCGGCGTCAGACGAACAAACTTCCGAAGCCACGCACTAAGTCGCGGGAACCACGAACAAGCCGAAGAACAGAATCACAATGGCCAGGAGCGTCAGAACTATGGCGCCGGTGGTCAACAATGCGGAATCCACGGCGAAACGGCTGTGTTGCCCCCGGCCGTAGATCCGACTGTGGAAGGCACCCAACATGGCTTTAAACCTCCTTCGCCAATGAAAGGCGGGTCAGCTTTTCCATCTTCATTCTATTCCAGATTTGCAGATGTCAAGACCCGTAATTCCCGCCGGCCCATAGCGCTGTGCTATTTCCAGAAGTGTGGTATGAGTGTTGAAGGAATCGTTGGCGCGGCGGCCACTTTTTTGGAGCGTTTGCGGTCTGCGCGGGTGTCGCGCTGGGCGGCGCCATGATCTACACGTTCGGACTGGGGCCAGCCGAGCCTTTGCAATGGCACCGGACGGGGCAGCCCGCGAGAGTATAATCTCCGGTAGAGCGATGACCAAAGGAATCTGCCTGCTACTTCTGGCGCTGGCCCTGCCCGGTTGCGGCGTTCGGGAGACGGCGAAACGCTATCCCATGCAAGGCGATGTCAGAGCCATCGATCCGGTCTCCAAGACGGCTACCATCTCCGCCGGCAAGATCGGCGACTGGATGGAACCGATGACCATGGAGTATCCCGTGAAGCCGGATTCCGAACTGGCGAAACTCCACGTGGGCGAACATATCGAGGCCGTCGTCGTGGTGCAAGGCGAGAAGTATTACGTCACCGACGTGAAAGTGGCCCCGAAACAGTGAACCCGTCTGGAACGGCAGAAGGACGGTGTTCGGAGAGGGGCGAATGACGAGGCGGGATTTTATCCTGATAGCAGCGACCCCGGCCATCCGCTCCAGCGCACCAGCGCGGCTGCCGGTGCCCGTTCATCGAATCCTGGACGCCCGGGCGCAACCCCGAGCGGAGCAGATTCACCACTTCTGGTGGAGCATCTGGCCGGAAGCCTTCCGTGACTTCAGCCGAGGCGGCATCGACCTCCAAACCAGCGACGGACCGGGCGAAGTGCGGCATTCCCCCGGCGACAGGCCGATCTTCATCGGGCTGCGCCGCGGGGTCATCAACCTCGTCCTGACCGACCACCTTCCCGTGTACTGGGACAACGGCCGGGCGCTGGCAGGCGTGACCACGCTTTACGAGGGTTATCACGTGTGCATGGTCGCGCTCCGCTATGCGCATGGCAACCAAATCGCATACCTATCGGTCAACACCTGCGTGCACGAGCTTTTGCACGCGCTGCTTCAGGACATCTTCATAAGCCGCACGAAGTGGTACCAGTTCGGCGGCCGCGAGTTCCGAGCCGACTGTTACGCAACCGGGCTGTGGCTGTTCCACGATGGCGCCGCCATCCGGAAATCGGGCCAGATCTATCTCAAGCGCCTGCGCGGCGGATAGCCGAGGGGCATTATAAGTTAAGAAGGCTCTTAAATCTGAAACAGGCCGGTGCTTCCAGGGGTTGTTCCCGGCTTACTTCCTTTCACCCATGGCCCAGAGAATTCCGCCCAGAATGTGGTTGTAAAGAATCGGGTTTGCGTAATCTTCCTTCTTATGGCCCAAGGCCGTATAGAACTCGCGGCCGCCGTCCTGGCGCAAAGTCCAGGCCAGCGGCATCGCGTCGCCTACCAGCCCCCGCGGATTCTCCGCGCGCTGGGGATCGTCGAGCCTGGCGGGATCGGTCACCAGCAGCGGATGCAGATCGGGATTCATGAACTCCAGGAAGTAGCACTCGTCTTCCCACTCGAAGGTGGCGGACATTCCCTTAGTGGCCGGATGATTGGGGTCTTTCACGCGGATCAGGAATTTCTGCATTTTCGGGTGGCGCAGGAATTTGCCGCCCAGGATGGACCAATAGTAGGGCCATTGCCGCTCCGACCCGGAAGCCGAGTGAATTCCCACGAAGCCACCGCCGGCCTTGATGTAGCGCTGGAAGGCGTCGCGTTGCGCGTCGTTGGTGAAGGCTTCGTTGTTGCTGTTGGAAAAAACGATGGCCTTGTAGGGCTTCAGAGTGGCATCGGCGAAAACCACCGGGTCATCGGTGGCATCCACCGAGAAAGCGTTCTCGGAGCCCATTTTGCGAATGGCGGCTACGCTGCTCGAGATGTTGTCGTGCACGTAGCCCGTGCCGTTGCGTGTGTAAACCAGAATCCGGCCCGCGCCGGACTGGGCGGAAACACCGACCAGGGAAACCTGCAGCGCGGTCCCCGCCAGGAAACCGCGCCGCGTCAAGGAGGGGAGGGGTGGCATATCTCACATATATCAGAACGAAAATCTGAGCGCGAAACGGAGCTGGCGCTCATTGCCGGCCGAGGTGATTTGCACTCTCCAAGCGATTTAACGGGAGGGTGACTTAGGGCGTTCCCAGCCCGCGGACCAGAAGCCCGCCAACCTGTGGTGACACTGTGATAGGATACGGCGCTATGAAGTATCGCGCGCTTGGTCTCACCTTTTGCATTTGGGCCGGCTTTCTGACGGTCTTGTCCCAGGCCGATGGACAACGGCCCCTCTCGCTCGCCGACATCCTGGCCTGGAAACGAATCCAGGCTCCGGCTGTTTCCAATGACGGGGAATGGTTCGCCTACCGCGTTGCACCGGCCGAGGGCAACGCCGAAGTGATCGTACGCAACCTGAAGAGCGGTAAGGAACTGAGGTTCCCTTCGGGCGATGCGGCTGCCGCAGCGCCGGCAACTCCGGCGGGTGCACCGGCGCCGGCGCCCGTACCCGCAGCAGCGCCGGCGGTTGCCCGCGATCCGGCGATTTCCGCCGACTCGCGATGGGTGGCATTCAATATGTACCCCACAACCCGCGAAGCCAAGAGTCTGAAGAAGGCGAAGAAGGCGGTTCAGACCAAGGTGGTGCTGGTGGAACTGGCCACCGGCAAGAAGGTGGAGTTCGAGAAGATACGCCGGTTCGCGTTCTCCGGAGAGAAGTCCACTACGCTGGCGTTGCAGCGTTATGGTGCGGATGCCGCGCCGGGCCCCGCGGCCGGCGGGTCCGGCAGCACGCCGGCGGCGGACCGTCCGTCCGGCACCGATCTGCTGCTCTACGATCTGGCAAGCGGCAACCAGCTCAGCCTGGGGAATGTCTCCGAATTCTCCTTCGACAAGAAGGGCGACTGGCTGGCGTGGCTGGTGGATGCGGCGGACAAAGCCGGCAACGGGGTCCAATTGCGCAACATGAACACCGGCGCGGTACAGGCGCTGGACAGCGCCCCGGCGGCCTACCGCAGCCTGACCTGGACCGAGAAAGGAGACGGCCTGGCGGCCCTGCGCGGGGCGGACGATAAGGGTTACGAAGACAAGCTCTACAGCGTGGTGGCCTTCCGGGATTTCACCCCTTCGGGCCCGCCGGCCAAGGTGGTGTTCGATCCCCAAGCCGACAAGAGCTTCCCCTCCGGCATGACCGTGAGCCCCAACCGCAACCCGCAATGGCGCGAAGATTTCTCTGCCGTGACGTTTGGCATCCATGAAGTCAAGGCCAAGAAGAATGCGCCAAAAGAGGCGAACGCAGCCAAAGAGCCCGCCCCGTCGGACGGCGACAAGAAGGATGCAGCGTCCTCCGAGGAAGACAGGCCGGACCTGGTGATCTGGCACTGGAAGGACCCGCGGCTGCCCTCCATGCAGCAGGTCCAGGAGAATACCGACAAGAACTTCAGCTACCTGTGCGCCTATCGTCCGGAGGAGAAGAAATTCGTCCGCCTGGCCGATGAGGCCGTGCGCCAGGTCTCTTTGACGCAGGATGAGAAGCAGGCCGTGGGCCTGGACATCCGTGACTACGAACGGGAATCCAACCTGGACGGCAAGCGGTTTCAGGATGTCTACGTGATCGATCCGGCGACCGGAGAGCGGCGCTTGGCGCTCAAGAAGGCCGAGCACTACCTGGGAGCTTCGCCCGACGGAACCAAGCTGTTGCACTACAACGACGGCGTTTTCTACGCCTACGACGTGGCCACGGGGAAGTCGGTGGACCTGACTTCGAAGATTCCATCCACATTCTGGGATACCGACATCGACGTCAACGTGGTGAAGCCGCCGACCGCCACGCTCGGCTGGTCGAAGGATGGCAACATGGTGCTGATCAGCGACGGGTGGGACATCTGGAAGGTGCCGGCCGCCGGCGGCGCGGCGGTGAATCTGACCATCAACGGCAAAAAGGACAAGATCCGCTACCGCAGGCGCTTCCGGCTGGATCCGGACGAGCGCGCGGGCATCGACCTCACCGCGCCCCTGTACATTTCGGCATACGGCGAGTGGACCAAAAAGAACGGCATCGGGCTGATCGAACCAGGCAAGACCGGCGTGCGCATGCTGCAGTGGGGCGACGCCGGCTACGCCCAACTGATCAAGGCGAAGAATGCCGAAACCTATTTATATACGCGCGAGAATACCCGCGAGTACGGCGACTACTACGCGTCCAACAACCTGCTGGAAAACGGACAGAAGGTGACCGACGCGAATCCCCAGCAGAAGGATTTTCTCTGGTCGCCGGGCGTGAAGATCGTGGACTACACCTCCACGCGCGGCGAAAAGCTGCAAGCTGCGCTCTACCTGCCGGCCAATTACGATCCCAACAAGCGCTATCCCATGGTGGTGGAGATTTACGAGAAGGAATCGCAGGGGGCCAACAATTATCCGCAGCCGGGCTACAACGGCTTCAGCATCGCCTACTACACCAGCAACGGGTACGCCGCGCTGGAACCGGACATCGTGTACAAGGTGAACGACCCGGGCATGTCGGCGGTGGCCTGCGTGGTGCCGGCGGTCAAGGCCGCGGTGGCGGCCGGGGTGGCGGATGAGAAACGCGTCGGCCTGCATGGCCATTCGTGGGGCGGTTACCAGACGGCCTTTCTGGTGACCCAGACCGATATCTTCCGCGCGGCGGTGGCCGGCGCCCCATTGACCGACATGATCAGCATGTACAGCCTGATCTACTGGAACAGCGGCGGCACCAACCAGGCTATCTTCGAAAGCAGCCAGGGCCGCTTCTTCGGCGGCTACTGGGACAACCTGGAGGCCTACCAGCGCAACTCGCCGGTATACCACGCGCAGAACGTCCATACGCCCTTGATGATCCTTCATAACGACAAGGACGGCGCGGTGGACCACACGCAGGGGATCGAATACTTCAATACCCTCCGCCGCCTGGGAAAGCCGGTGATCATGCTGGAGTATAAGGGTGAGAACCACGGGCTCCGCAAGCCGGAAAACATGAAGGACTATACCGTGCGGATGAAGGAGTGGTTCGATCACTACCTGCTGGACCAGCCGGCGCCGAAGTGGATGGAGGACGGCATTCCAGTGCTCCGGATGAAGGACCATCTGGACGAGCGAGCCCCCCAGACGGACAAACCGCCAACCGGTTCCACTACGGGCAGCGCTTCGGGCGGCGGGCGGTAAGGTTAAGGGCGCTGCGCCTGCGCCGACAGCGCGGTTGCAGTTGGCCCGGCGGGCAGCTTACGACCGCTCGTAACCGTCGGCGCGCGCCGGCCAACAGAGGGCGAACAGCAGCGTGCCAATCACTGCCGCGAAGATGAACATCAGGAAGCCGGCATCCCAGCCGTAACGCTCCACCAACCAGCCGACGCCCACACCCGAAAGGACGGTACTCAGGTAGCCGAAAAAGCCAGTCAGCCCCACGGCCGAAGCGGCAGCCCGCTTGGTGGCCAGGTTGGCGGCTGCGATTCCCACCAGGGTCTGCGGACCGTAGATGAAGAATCCGGCCAGGCAGAGCAGCGTGACGCTGACCAGAAAACCGGCATGGGGAAGCGCCCAGAACAGCAACAAGGAGCCCACGCATCCGGTCATGTAGAGGGGACAGACACGGGTGGCGCGTCCGCCGAAAAAGCGGCCCGTGAGCCAGCCGCTGGAGAGCATGCCGAGGATGCCCGCGCCCTCGAAAGCGGCCACCATCCAACTGGCGCTGGTCAAATCGATGTGGCGCGCCTGTTTGAGGAATGTGGGCCCCCAGTCGAGAATTCCGTAGCGCACGGTGTACACGAACAGGTTCCCGACGGACACCAGCCAGATATAGGGGTTCCCAAAAACCAGGCGGCCAAAGCCGCCCTTGGGCGGCTGGGCGCGCTCGTCCCGGCTCTCAATAGGCGGAAGTCCCATGGACTCCGGCGTGTCGCGCAAGAAGATCGCCAGGAGGATCGCGCCGCCCAGTGCGATGGCCGCGGGGACGTAAAAACACAGCCGCCATCCATGCACCACCAGATAACCGCACAACACCACCACCAGCCCGGCGCCCAAAGAGTGGGAACTGCTCCAAATGGACCACTTCATGGGCAGGGCCTTGGGGGAGAACCAGTGCGTCAACAGACGCGCGCACGGCGGGAAACCCACTCCTTGAAACCATCCGTTGAGCATCCACAGCACGCCCAGGGACCAGGCCGTGCTGCTCATGCCGAATGCAAAGTTGAGAAGAGCGCAGGCGGCCAAGCCCGCGGCCATCATCCACCGCGCGTTCACACGATCACCCACGAATCCATTGAGGAATTTGGACACGCCATAGAGCAGGCCGTGCATGGTGAGAAACAGCCCCAGTTGGGTTTTGCTCAGGCCCAGCGCCTGTTCCATGGCGGGCATGGCCACGCTCAGGTTCTTGCGGACGAAGTAGTAGAGGGCGTAACCGACGATGGTGGAGATCAAGATGCGCGTCTGCCAATACTGGTACCGCCGGTCGGTGGCGGCGGAAAGTTCCGTCTGTCCAGTGCTCATCACGCCTCCCGAGTCTGCTGACGTCCGGCCGCCCGGGGCAGCCAGGCGGCATGGGGACTCCGGCACCACGCGTACCCGGAGCCGGCTTCCATGCCCATGTGATCACTATCATCTGTCAACGCCCTTCGCTTATCAATCGGCGCCCGCCACAGCGGCCACCTTTGGGTTGAGCGAGCGGCCATCCGCGGACGCCATGATGAACCCTTCACTGGCACGAAGAACGGAAGCGTCCACTTCTCCATGGGACCGGCATAGAATGAAGATGGAAAGGCTGAGCCGCCTTTCACCGGCGAAGGAGGCTTAGACGATTGGCCGTGTTCCGACGCCGTTTCTGAATCGCACAACCGGAGGTGGATGATGCGCCGCCGTCACGTGGTCTGGCTGGTTTTTTCCGTTCTTGCCGCTGCCGCCGCCGGCCGCCCGGTGGCCGCCCAAGACCTGAAGTTCGGGTTCACGCCCGTGCTGGGGCAAACCGACGAGCGGGCCGAATTCGAACCCCTCACGTCCTACCTTTCCGACGTTATCGGGCAGAGAGTCGCTCTATACGTCGCCAAGGATTACGGCGACCTGCGCACCCAGATGGAGGCGGGCAATGTGGACATCGGAAGTTTCTCGCCGTTTGCCTACGTGGACGCCGTCCGCGGCGGAAAGATCCGGATCATCGCCCAGTCGGTTATCGACGGCACCGCAACCTACCGCGGCATCGTCGTGGTCCGCAAGGACGGAGGCCTGAAGTCGATTGCGGACTTGCAGGGAAAGCGGTTTGCCTTCGTCGACCCGAAATCGGCTTCCGGTTACGTTTACCCGCGCGCGATGCTCGTCGAAAAGGGCATCAACCCGGACAGCTTCTTCCAGGAAACCATCTTCGCCGGGGACCACAAGAAGGTCATCGCCGCGGTCCTGGACGGACGAGTCGATGCCGGCGCCACGTACGACAACGCTCTGGAAATCGCCAAAGCCAGCGGAATGCCGTCGGACCATCTCGCGATTATTGCCAGCACCGACCCAATTCCTCACGACGCCATCGCGGTGCGGATCGGATTGGACGAGGCGCTGGCCAAGAGGATTCAAGCCGCGCTTGTGAATCTGGATAAGACCGAGGCCGGCCGCCGCGTCATCGCCAACAGCAAGAAGAAGCTCTCCGGCCACGTGATGGCCGAAGACAGCACGTTTGACGTTGTCCGCCGCACCGCCAAGATCGCGGGGATGTAGCCGGCCAGCCGCTCAGGCGTAAAGACGCAAGCAAGGATCAAAATCAACCCTCGCGTATTCGCAACCGCGGGATGGGCTCGCGTTTGCGGTGAAAGCCGCCGGCACGCAGCGAGGAGATGGACAACGTTGCTGTCCCTGCGCGCATCGTAGTAGACTCGGCTGCATGATGGGTTTCCGGATGGAGTGGCAAGACGGAAATCACGAAGGAGAACGGGTTATCAAACTGGCGGGGCCGTTGACCCTCTCGACGATTCTCGAATTCCAGGAGGAAGTCCGCAAGGCTCCCTCAGCAGTCACCATAATCGACATGACGGACGTGCCCTACATGGATTCGACGGCGCTGGGTTCGCTGCTGGGATTCCACGTCTCCTGCCACAGGAACCGGCGCAAGTACGCGCTGATCGGGGTGGCGGACCGCCTGCAGACTCTGTTTACGGGTTCCGGCGTTGGCGGGGTACTCCTTACCTACGCCTCGCTCACCGAAGCGGAAGAATACCTGTACGGAAGCACGGCATAGCCGGCCAAGGTTGCTGCCGACCACGAACGCCAGGTGGGAGATCCGGCATCGGGATGTTGGCGCGAAGCCGCGCCGCGCGTAAGCCGTAAGCTGCCGCAGGTGTCGAGAAAAGTCTCGACACGGCACGCACGAGTGCGTGCGCCACTTGATTGGGCCGTCTGTGAGAGGAGCGGGAAAAGCGCCTTACGCCGTTCCGCCGCGCAGCAGCGAGGCCGCGGTGGGGGCCGCGGCGCCGGCCAGACGCGGGCGCGCCGCATCTTCCGGCACGCTGTCGCCTTCGCCCGGCGCCAAAAACAGGTTGGCATCGATGCCATGCTGGCGCGTGTACAAATCATAATACCGGCCTTTTGCCGCGTAGAGCGTTTCGTGCGTGCCCCGCTCCAGAATCCGGCCGCCTTCCACTACCAGGATCTGGTCCGCGCGCCGGATGGTGGAGAGCCGGTGCGCAATCACAAAGGTCGTGCGGCCCTTCATCAAATACGACAGCCCTTCCTGAATGGCGGCTTCCGATTCCGAATCCAGGCTGGATGTGGCCTCGTCCAGGATCAGGATGCGCGGGTTCGCCAGGATGGCGCGCGCGATGGAAACGCGCTGCCGCTGCCCGCCGGAAAGCTTTACGCCGCGCTCCCCCACCACGGTTTCGTATTTTTTCTCGAACTTCTCCGCGAATTCATGCACGTGCGCGATCCGGCAGGCTTCCAGGATTTCGGCTTCGGTTGCCCCCGGCCGCGCGAAACCGACGTTTTCGCGAATGGTGCCGTCGAACAGGAAGGTATCCTGCAGCACCACGCCCAATTGCGTGCGGTAGGGGTACAACTGCGCGGTGGAAAGGTCCGTGCCATCCACGCGGATCACCCCTTCGGTGGGTTCGTGAAACGCCGCGATGAGGCTGATGATGGTCGATTTGCCGGAGCCCGACGGCCCCACCAGCGCCGTGACGGTGCCCGGCTGCGACTCAAAGCTGACGTCATACAGCACCGGCTTCCCGGGGTCGTAAGAGAAGTTGACGTGCTCGAAAGCGATGTCGCCACGGATGATGCCCACGGGTTGGGTTCTGTGCGGATCTTCGTTTTCGGGCTTCTCATGCAGCACTTCCTGGGTGCGGTCCAGGCCCGCCAGCGCCTCGGTCAACTGCGTGCCGATTCCCACCACCTGGAACATGGGCGCGACGAGCATGGCCAGGAACATGGTGAATGACATGAAGTCGCCGATGGTCAGCGTGTGGGCCATCATCTGCCGCGCTCCCACGTACATCACCGTGCCGCCCACAATTCCCATCAGCGAAGTTGCCGAGAGGCTCATCAGGGAGATGGCGGTGAGCGACTTCAGCACATTGTCGAGCAGCCGCTGCACGCCACCCGAGAATACCTGGGCCTCTTCGTCCTCGGCATGGTATCCCTTCACCACGCGTACGCCGGCGAGAGATTCGGTGAGCCGCCCCTGCACCTCGGCGTTGATCTTGCCGCGCTCCCGGAAAATCGGCCTGATCTTCTTAAAGGCGGTCTGCAGCGTGAACGAAAAAACCGCAATGAAAAACAACGCCAGTCCCGTCATCAAAGCGCTGATCCGCAGCAGGATGGCCAAGGACACCAGGGCTTTCAGGATTCCGCCGACGAAATCCACCAGGCCCGTGCCAATCAGGTTCCTAACGCCCTCCACGTCGCTCATGATGCGCGAAACCAGCGCGCCGCTCTTGTTCGAGTCGTAATAAGCCACCGGCAGCCGGCCCACGTGCTCCTGCACTTTCCGTCGCAACTGGGCAATCAGCCTCTGCCCTTCCTTGGAAAGCAACTGCGTGAGCGAAAACGAAGTGACGCCTTGAATGATGGTGGCCCCGAAGACTATGAGCACCAGCGGCGTTAGCAGATAGTGCTGGCCCTTCGCGATGATATTGTCGAGCAGATACTTGGGCGCTCCCGGCAGCACCACGCTCATGGCGATGTTGATCAGCATCAGGCCGAAGCCCAGCGCCAGTTTGCCGCGCCGCGGACGCACCAACTCCATCAGCAGGGGCCTTACACTGCGAAACGTCTCGGAGGCTTTTTTCTTGGGCTTGGCGGGAGACACTTCTCTTAGCGTACCAGGTACCGGCCGCTCCGCTCTCAGCTTGGGCACGTGGAGAGCCTCCGTCCCACCGTCTCGGGCAACTCCGACGGATGGTGAATTTGCAGCACCTCGAAACCGGCCGCGCGGCCGCTGGCGATGCCGGCCTCGGAATCTTCCACTACCAGCGGCGTGTGCGAGCCCAGGCGTTCCGCGGCCAGCAGGTAAGGGTCGGGCGCCGGCTTGTAACGTTTCACGCTCTCCGCACCCACGATGACCGCGAAGTATTGGCGCAATCCGCCGGCCGCCAGAATGGGCTCGATCTCCGTGCAGGAACTGGAACTCACCACCGCCATCCTGTACCGCCCGTTCAAGTTCTTGAGGAAGCCGGCAAGCGCGGGGTCGAAGGGCGGATTCGTGGTCATGCGCGCCATAAACAACTGCTTCTTGGCCGGATAGAGCTTCCACAAGCCGTCCCAATTGCGCGGCGGGTCGGACTGCGCGGCCAGCATGCGAAGCATGTCACGGTCGTCGATGCCGACGCACTGGCGGCGGTAGAAGTCCCAGCTCAGCGACACTCCCACGGTGGCCAGCACTTCCGCCCAGCAGGCGCAATGAACGGGTTCGGTGTCGGCCAGCACGCCGTCGAAATCGAAAAGGATGGAATCGAACCAGGGCATGACGGAAAGAATGACGAAGAGAATTTCAGCCTAGCACGCCCGGGTGTGGTATCACTGAAATTAAACCTATGCCATCCGAAGAAGAACTACTAGCGGAAGTCGAACGTCTACGCGCCGAGAACGAAGCGTTGAAGCGGCCCGCGCGCGGGCAGATGTCTCTGAAAGTCAGCGAGAAAGGCGCTCTCTCCGTCTACGGCCTGGGCCGTTTTCCGGTCACGCTCTATCGCGAGCAATGGGAAAAGCTGCTGGGACTGGCCGACGGCATCCGCCAGTTTATTCAGGAGAACGATCACCTGCTCAAGAAAAAGGAATAGCCCGGCTACCGTGGAGAGTCCTTTCGAACAAGACCTTGTCCGCGGCGTTCTCCACCATCCGGCGCAGCCCACCGGAGAGGCGCTGGCTCTGACCCACGGCGCCGGGTCAAACTGCAACGCTCCGCTGCTGGTCCTGCTGGCCCGTGCCTTCGCCGAGGCCGGTTTCCTGGTGCTGCGGTACGATCTGCCTTTCCGCCGGCAACGCCCCAAGGGTCCGCCGTTCCCCGCCGGCGCGGCGCGCGACCGCCAGGGCGTCGCCTGCGCCGTCTCCACGCTCAGGGAGTTGCACGCGGACCGCATTTGCGCCGGCGGCCACTCCTACGGCGGCCGCCAGACCGCCATGGCCGCCGCGGAGCATCCCCCGCTTGCCCGAGCCCTGCTGTTGCTCTCCTATCCGCTTCACCCGCCCGCCAGGCCCGATCAGCCGCGCACCGCGTTTTTCCCCGACCTCCGCACCCCCGCACTGTTCGTCCACGGATCCGCCGATCCCTTCGGCTCGCTCGAAGAGATGCGCGCCGCCGTCGCGCTCATCCCGTGCCGTACCGACTTGCTCGACATCCCCGGCGCCGGCCACGACCTCAAACGCGCGCCCGCCGCTTTTCCGGCCCTGCTGACACGGCTGCGCGCCCTGATGTTAGCCTGAATGATTCATGCCCGATGAGACCTTCGAGCAATTACTTGACCGCGCCGCCGCCGTCTGTGGAATCGAGCCGGGCTACTGGGATATCTGGGGCAAGTATCACGAAACCACCGTTGCGATCCGGCAATCCATCCTGGCGACGATGGGAGTCCCCGCCGCCAATGCCGAAGAACTGCATAGTTCGCTGGCCGCTCTGACTCGCCACGAATGGGACCGCTTTTTGCCCCCCGCCGTGGTCGTCTCCGAATCGGCTGTTGCGGAGCTGCCTATTAACGTTCCCGCCGAATCGCTGGGAGATCGCGCCCACCTGCTAATTCACCAGGAAGATGGCCCCACCGCCGAGCTCGAACTGAACCTCTGGGAACTCGCACAGACCGCGCACATCGAAATGGATGGCCGCACCTGGGTCCGCAAACAGGCGCTCTTGCCGCTGACCCTGCCGCTTGGCTATCACCGGGTCACCCTGACGCTGGGCACGGCTACCGCCTGCACCCGCCTGATCGTCACGCCGGACCGCGCATTCGTCTCCCCGCACCTGGGACAGGGCGGACGCGCCGCCGGTCTGGCCGTCAGCCTCTATGGCGTCCGCTCGGCGCGAAATTGGGGCTGCGGCGATTTCCGCGACCTCCTCGACGTCGTCGATTTCGTCGCCGAAGATCTGGAAGCCGGCTTCGTCTCGCTCAACCCGCTTCACGCCATCCACAACCGCCGCCCGTTCAACACCAGCCCTTACCTTCCCAACTCCACTTTCTATCAGAACTATCTTTATCTCGATGTCGAAGCCCTGGAGGACTTCCCGCGCTGCCGCCGCGCCCGCGAATTGTGGCAGTCGGCCGCCTTCCAGAACTCGCTCGAAACCCTGCGCGCGGCGCCGTTTGTCGAGTATGAACGCGTGGCCGAGCTCAAGCTGCGCTTCCTTAAGCTGCTATTCCTGGACTTCCTGCGGCGTGAATGGCGCGCCGGCTCGCCGCGCGCCCGCCAATTCCAGGCCTTTCTCCAGCGTGAAGGCGCGCTGCTCGAGAATTTCGCCATCTATTGCGCTCTCGATGAACACATCCATCGCCTGGTTCCGCAAGCCTGGAGTTGGCCCCAATGGCCTGCCGCCGATCGGGACCCCGCTTCCGGCGAAGTGGCCGCGTTCCGCAAGAAATATTGGCGGCGCGTCCTGTTCTACCAGTTCGTCCAGTGGCAGATCGACATTCAGTTGAGCCGCGCCCAGAGCCGCGCTCTGGACCGCCATCTTTCCATCGGGCTGTACCACGATCTGGCCCTCGCCACCGACAGCTCCGGCTCGGACCTGTGGGCCCACCGCCCCTTCTACGCCGCCGGCTGCCGGGTCGGCGCGCCCCCCGACGACTTTTCGCCGCAGGGCCAGGACTGGGGCTTTCCCCCGCCCAACGTCCGCCATCACCGCGAAGACGGATATCGCCTGTTTGCCGAATCCATCCGCAAGAACTGCCGTCACGGCGGCGCCCTGCGCATCGACCACGTGATGCGCCTTTTCCGCCTCTACTGGATTCCCGATGGCTCCGACGCCACCCAGGGCGCTTACGTCCGCGAACCCTCCGAAGATTTCCTGCGCATCCTGGCGCTCGAAAGCGTTCGCAACCAGGTGGTCATCGTCGGCGAGGACCTCGGGACCGTCGAGCCGGCCGTGCGCGAAACTCTGGCGCGCTTCGGCATCCTCAGTTACCGCCTGTTCTATTTCGAGAAGAACCAGCGCGGCGAATTCCGCCGCCACGAAGAGTACCCGCGGCAGGCGCTGGTTTCCTCCACGACACACGACTTGCCGACGCTCGCCGGCTACTGGGCCGGGACCGATATCGCAGCGCGCCGCGCTGCCGCCACCATCGACGATGCCGAATTCCGCCGCCAGGGGGAATTCCGACACGCCGAGAAGCAGAAGATGCTCGACGTCTTATTCGAGCAGGACCTGTTGCCGGCCGGGGCGCCGCGCGCCGCCGCGGCCTGGCCGGAATTGAGCGGCCCGCTGCACCACGCCATCGTCGGTTTCCTGGCGCTGACCCCTTCGCAACTGCTGGCGATTAACCAGGAAGACCTCACCAAGGAACTGCACCAGCAGAACCTCCCCTCGACCACATGGCAATATCCGAACTGGGGAAGGAAGATGCGTTTCACCGTCGAGCAGCTTCGCACGGACCCGGAGGCTCGCGGGTACGCCGCCATGTTCCGCGACTGGATCGTGAAATCGGGACGCCGCAATCGCGCGTAACATGTCGCCGGGCCCCTTGCACCTTTCCTAGCGTAAATACATAATGTAAATATGGCACGATGACGTACACCTGGAGCCTGGCGAAGAATCGTCAGAACACTACCCGTCACGGCATCGCATTCGAAGACGCTGCCAGGATCTTCGAAGGCCCCACGCTGGAGCGCGTGGACGACCGGTTCGACTATGGCGAGATCCGCGTCTACGCCATTGGCATCGTTAACGGCATCGAGATCACGGTCATTTATGCCGATGCTTCTCGAGATGAGCGCCGAATCATTTCGGCATGGAAGGCAGAGCGACATGAAAGAGAAGCGTACTGGAAAGTCTTCGGTTGAGCCAAGCACTGATTGGCAGCGCCTTGGTTCGCTGAACGACCGTCAAATCCGGCGTTCCCTTGAGCGCGACACCGAGGCGCGGCCCACCAATGCGGCGTTCTGGAAGAAGGCGCGCGTGGTGATTCCGGCGGCCAAGCAAACCGTCACCATCCGCCTGGATGCGGACCTCCTTGAGTGGCTGCGTAAGGAAAAGGGCTACCAAACGCGAATCAATGCCGTGCTGCGTACCTACATGGATGCAAACCTGAGTCGAACAGGTTGAGCGGCGGCAGGTGTAACAGCAATCGCGCGTAGGCCGATGTTGGCGCCGTAGGCGCCCGCTCAGCTCGACGAATGGTCGTGGATGATTTTCCACCCCGCCGCCGTCTTGCGGATCACCAGCGTAAACCGGCCCGATGCATCGCCGCCGCCGGCCGCCGTGCGCTTCAGCTCGAATCTTCCGTTCGCCAGCACCAGGTTCGGCCCCAGCACGCGCACCTCGATTTCCGAGTACGCCAGCGTCCCCATGGCTTCGCGGTTCGGGTAGTTCCGCCGGTAGCGCTCCAGCACCGCCTGCTGCCCGCCGTGGGTAATGCTCTTGCCGATGAACGTGGTCTCCGGCGAATCTTCGTAGTCCGACGCAAACGCCACCAGGTCGCCGCGGTTCCACGCCGCCTGCGACTGGTTCAACATCGCGCGGATTCGATCGCCCTGCGCGAAAAGCAGCGGCGCACAGCAAATCAAAAGGCACCATCTCACCATGCCGGAGATTATACTGGATAAACTCATGCCCAGCCGCGACGACCAAGCGCCCCTCACTGCCGCCCAGGCCGACCACAGCTTCTTCGGCCATCCCCGCGGCCTCGCCACGCTCTTCTTCACGGAGATGTGGGAGCGCTTCAGCTACTACGGGATGCGCGCCATCCTGATCTATTACATGACCCACAAGATCGTCGAGGGCGGCCTGGGCTTCGGTGTCGACAAGGCCGGCTCGGTCTATGGGCTCTACACCTCCATGGTCTACCTGCTGTGCCTGGGAGGCGGATGGATCGCCGACCGCGTCACCGGGCAGCAGCGCGCGGTGTTGATGGGCGGCATCTGCATTGCCGCGGGCGAGTTCTGCCTGGTGGTTCCCTCGGAGGTTTTCTTCTACGCGGGGCTGGTTTTGCTCATGATGGGCACCGGCCTGCTGAAAGGCAACGTGAGCACCATCGTGGGCCAACTCTACGCCAAGGGCGATCCGCGGCGCGATTCCGGTTTCTCGCTGTTCTACATGGGGATTAATACCGGGGCCTTGATCGCGCCGATCTTTTGCGGCTGGGTGGGAGAGACCATCAGTTGGCGGTTGGGATTCGGAGTGGCCGGCCTCGGCATGCTGGCCGGCCTGCTCCAGTACGTGCTGCAACGCAAGCATCTTGGCTCCGCCGGCCTGCGTCCGGCCAGCACGGGAAACGCCGCGCTGGACCAGCGGCAGAAGCGCAACGCCGTTCTGGTGGTAGGCGGCGGGTTGGGAGTCTTCGCCCTGCTGGCGATTCTGGGGACTACCGGCGTGCTGGCATTCACCCCTAAAATAATCGGGGACGGGCTAGGCTGGTGCCTGCTCGCCATTTCGGTTGTGGTATTTTCCTGGCTTCTGCTGGGCGGCGGTTGGTCGCCGGTGGAGCGGAAACGTTCCGCGGCGGTTCTGGTGCTCTTCGTGGCATCGGCGCTTTTCTGGGCGTCCTACGAGCAGGCAGGCTCCACTCTCAGTCTCTTCGCGGAGAACAATACCGACCGCCATCTTCCCTTCGGCCTGCTCTTCCCGGCCAGTTGGTATCAGACCGTGCAGCCGATTTTCGTGGTGGCGCTGGCGCCGGTGTTCGCCTGGCTCTGGCTGGTGCTCAGCCGCCGGCGGCGGGAGCCGTCCAGCCCGGCGAAGTTCACGCTGGCCCTGGTCTTCGCGGGATTGGCCTTCGCCATCCTGGTGCCACCGGCGGCGGCGGCCACTCACGGCGCGCAGGCTTCCATGTGGTGGTTGATGGGCACTTATTTCCTGCAGACGCTGGGCGAACTGTTGCTCAGCCCGATTGGCTTGAGCGCCATGAGCAAGCTGGCGCCGGACCGCGCCGCGGGGTTCATGATGGGAATCTGGTTCCTCTCCACCAGCATCGGCAACTGGCTGTCCGGCAAGGCCGCGTCGCTGACCGCTTCTATGCCCATGTTGACGGTTTTCGAGGCGGTGGCAGCATTCAGCCTGGTGGCCGCGCTCATTATGGCCATCCTCGTCAAGCCCACCGTGAAGCTGATGTCCGGAGTCAATTAGGCGGCGCCGACGTCGAAAAAAAACTGGTCTTAACGCGCGGCTGTGTTTGTGCCGCTTTTTTGCCAAACCGGGCTTACCAGCTCCGTCCGCCAGATGGGACCGTCCTGGGAGGACGGGCCCTCCGATTTCAGGAAGCACGGGCCGGTTCCCCCGAGCATCCACACACGGGTGTCAGGCGGTTGTTTTCCCAACAGACGTGCCAACACTCCCCGGGCGCCTCCGATATCCACTTTGACAAGATACCGCGTGGCTTCGTGGCTGGCGGCGCCGGTCGAGAACCGTTCCTGGCCGTCGGCGGTAATCAAGAGTTTTATCAGCAGGGGCTTCGGCGTGGCCACGACCATGGATGCCGTGGCCGATTGGGCGCCAGGCGCTAAATTCTTGAGCAGGATCGGAACCATGCCATTGGCCAGGTCTGGCGGAAGTTTCAGGCGGGCGGTTTCTGTCTTGTCTTTGCCCCTACCGTCTGTATAGCCAACCGTCACCATGCCGGTGGAAGCGTTGATCGAGACATCCATCGGGTGCTTGAATGCCGGCCCTTTTTGTACCAGGTGATCGGACAGCAGGTGGAAACGATCGCTCTGCGAAAAGACCGTGGTTTCCTCCTGGAGCGATCCATCCTTGAAATGAAAGACCAGTCGATTGGTCACTTCACGGCCATGGGCCACCTGGGTGGAGTCGCCGTCCGCGACGATCGCGCCGTCTAAGGTGCGTAAAACCAGGAAGCCACGGACTTCCCCCTCCATCTGGCGTACCACCACGGATTCTGCCGATAGAGAAGCGGCTTGGAACAGACATGCCGCCTGGAACAGCGCCGTCCAGGCCAGCACGATGGCGAACATACCCGACCGGAAGCGGCCATTTGGCGAGCGCATATTTATCCTCGACAAAGATCGAGCACGCGGGGGGCCGAATCGCGAACGTATCGTCAAGCACATATACGGCCAGAAGTTTCCCCAGCTTGCGCACTTGGTCGGCCGCCGATTGTTCCGTTCGGTGCCACACGCTACAATTATTTCGGACTATAAGTACCTAATATGCCGAGGCGCCTCGCACGGAAGCTGATGCTCTCGATCACGGTGATCGTGATCATCGTGGCGGCGGTTTCCGGGCTGGTTAACGTAAAAACCGAGGAGCAGCAACTCCTGCACACCATGATCCTGGGGGCGGAACAGCTCTCCAAGGGGATCACCAGCGCCACCTGGCACGCCATGCTCGACGACCATCGGGAGGCGGCCTACGAGGTGATGCAGACGATTGCGCTGAAGCAGGGGATCGACCGCATCCGCATGTTCAACAGCGCGGGGCACGCCACGTTTTCGACCGGCCAGGAAGCACGGCTGGACACCATGGATCCGAAGCTGCTGGATGCGCCAAACCGGGTCAATATCTATCGCGGCGCGGACGGCGGCCGGCGGCTGGATATGCGGACGCCGATTTACAACGAGCGGTCGTGCAGCCAGGCGGAATGCCACGCGCACCCGAAGGGCGTGAAGGTGCTGGGGGTGCTGGATCTGGCGTTGAACCTGGAAAGCGTGGATCACGAAGTGTCCGGCATGAAGTTCCGGGTGCTGCTGGTGACGGGCGTCGAGATCACGCTGATCAGCCTGTTCATCATCTTCTTCACGCGCCG